>Ga0209178_1000082_pt1 | contig 24059 bp, 31 predicted proteins | sample GAAS200_FD_187521 | JGI IMG/M metagenome (GOLD analysis project Ga0209178, IMG submission 187521) | Agricultural soil microbial communities from Georgia to study Nitrogen management - GA AS200 (SPAdes) (version 2) | ecosystem: Environmental > Terrestrial > Soil > Agricultural land | place: USA... | reverse complement strand
GTTTTCGTCCCGGCTGACGGTCGTGTGGGCCGGACTCGCCGGGATGCTCGCCGACTCCCTGCTCGGCGCCACACTGCAGGGCAAGATCCTCGACAACGACGGCGTGAACCTCGCCGCCACCGTGACGGGCGCCGGCGCCGCCTACATCCTCACCCACCTGTGAACCGCTGGGATGCCGTTGTGGTCGGCGCAGGTCCGGCCGGCTCGGTCACCGCCATGCTTCTCGCCCGGCAGGGCGCCCGCGTGCTGCTGGTGGACCGCGCCCGGTTCCCCCGCGACAAGGCCTGCTCCGAATACCTGACGCCGGAGACCACGCGCGTCCTGGAGCAGCTCGGTGACGGGATCCTGCGCGCGGTCGAAGCCAAGGCCCCCGCCCGGCTCACCGGTATGAAACTCGTGACTCCCGACGGCACCGAGGCCATTGGACGCTTCCGGGAAGGGCCCGGCTACGCGCCGCCGCGGCCCTACGCCTTCGCCCTCCCGCGCACCGTGTTCGATCAGGTGCTGGTGGAGGCGGCGGTGCGCGCGGGAGTGGAGTTGCGGGAGGGTACTCCGATCGACGACCTGGTGTGGGAGGCCGGGAGCGTCGGAGGCGTCGTCGTCCGGCAGCCGGGAGCACTAAAGTACGGGACCGGGAGTCGTTCACTCCGCGGCAGGATCGTCATTGGTGCCGATGGCCTTCGTTCCGTGGTTGCTCGAAGACTCGGGTACCGCCGCTCTGGACCGCCGCGGCGAATCGCGTACAGCGCCCACGTCGCCGACGTCCACGGGGTCACCGATCTCGGCGAAATGCACATCGGCACCAACGGGTACGTCGGCATGGGACCCATCGGAAACGGGGAGACCACGGTCGCCCTCGTGGTCCCGGCCTCTCGGGCTCATCCCGAATTCACCCACCCCGAGGGATTCGTCCGCGCGCTCGACGAGTTTCCGAAAATCCGGGGACGGTACCGGGCCGATCGCTTCACCCGCTCCATCCTGGCGACCGGGCCCTTCGCGCAGTGGTCGCGGGCATCCACCGCCGACGGCGCCCTTTTGGTGGGAGACGCGGCCGATTTCTTCGATCCGTTCACCGGTCAGGGAATCTTTTCCGCCCTGACCGGAGCCCGGCTGGCGGCGCAGGTGGTGGGGGAGGCCCTGGAGCGCTCGCCCGCTGGACCCCTCCCCGCCCAGGCGCTCGAGTCCTATCGCCGGGGGCGCCGCAGGGCCTTCGCGGGCAAGTGGGTGCTCGAACGGCTCATCGGCTTCGGCGTCGGCTCGCCGGCACTCGCCACGCGCGTGGTGCGCCGGCTCGCACGCCGTCCTGACCTCGCGGATCTTCTGGTTGGCGCCACCGGGAATTTTATTCCGGCAGGCCGGGTCCTGCATCCGGCCACTCTGGCCACTCTCATCGCCTGATCGACTGGGATTCGATGACCGGTGTCGACGCCGCACTCTTCCGACAGCTTCTGGGACGCTTCGCCACCGGCGTCACCGTCATCACGACGCGCAACGCCGCGGGTGAGCCCGAAGGCATGACCGCCAGCTCGGTCGCTTCGGTCTCCCTCGATCCGCCGTTGCTCCTCGTCTCGGTGGACCACCAGAACGTGATGGACCAGGCCCTCGCCCACGCATCGACCTTCATCGTCAACGTGCTCGCCGCGGACCAGGAGGCGCTGTCCCGCCGCTTCGCCGAGCTGGAGAACAACCGCTTCGACGGCGTCGGCTTTCACACGGGGAAACACGGGCTCCCCATTCTCGACGGCGTACTCGCTCATATCGAGTGCAGCAAGCATGCAGTCGTCGATGCCGGGGACCATGCGGTGTACATCGGGCTGGTGACGGGCGGAGCCGTGACCGACCGGCGGCCTCTCCTCTATTATCGCGGCGGCTACGCGAACCTCTCCGGTTCATGATCGGCGTCGAAGTCCTCGATGACCCGGGCGCCGATCCCGCGCTCGTGCGTGCCGAGCTGAACGACCTCGCCCTGATCAATCGCTGGTTCGGAGGGACGCGGGCCGTGGTCCGGGCCCTGGTGCCGCTTCTGCCGCCGGCGGGGAGCTCCTGCACACTGCTCGACGTCGGCACCGGATCGGGAGACATCCCGCGGGCGGTCACCCGGGCGGCCCGGCGCCGGCACGTCACGGTCTTGCCCGTGGGTCTCGACCGCTCCCCGGTCGCGGCCCGCATCGCGGTCACCTCGGGCCTCGCGACCGTCGTGTCCGATGGCGGGTCCCTCCCGCTCGCGCCGCGCTCGGTGGACTTCGTGGTGGCGAGTCAGGTGCTGCATCACCTGGAACCTCCGGCCGCCACCCGGTGGATTCAGGAGCTCCACCGGGTCGCCCGCCGCGCCGTCATTATCGCGGACCTTCGGCGCTCCCGGATGGCCATGCTCGCGATGTGGCTTGTCTCGTTTCCGTTAGGGCTTCATCCGGTTACGCGCCGGGACGCCGTGCTTTCCCTGCGGCGCGGGTATACGGTGGCGGAGCTGGGAGCGTTACTCCGCGGTGCGGGCGTGAGTGCGGCGGTGTGGAGGAGTCCCATTGCCAGGTTGGTTGCGGTATGGCAGACGTCATGCTGACCATCGACCGGATTGCGGTCTGCGCGCCGTTCGACCGGGTCTTCGCGGTCGCCGCGGATGTGGAAGCCTGGCCCGGCATTCTGCCGCACTACCGCTGGGTCCGGACGCTCGAGCGCCGGCCCTCGGGGGGGGGAGCGCTGGTCGAGATGGCGGCGTGGCGTCCCTTCGGTCCGATGCGGTGGCCCACGTGGTGGGTCTCGGAAATGTCCGTGCACCCGGAGTCCCGCGAGATCCGGTACCGTCACGTACGTGGCATCACATCGGGGATGGACGTCGTCTGGCGGATGGCACAGGGTTCGGCGGGGGTCGCGATCGAGCTGGAGCACCGGTGGACGGGACCGCGCTGGCCCGTCATCGGAGCATTCGCCGCGACCGCGGTGATCGGGCCGGTGTTCGTTCACGGCATCGCGTCGCGGACACTCGCCGGCCTCAAGGCATACCTGGAAAAGAGGAAGGGGAACCCGTGAACGAACGCCGTCGCGTCGTCATCACCGGCGTCGGCGCGGTCACGCCGATCGGCACCGGAGCACCGGGGCTCTGGGATGGACTCCAGCGCCGTACCTCGGCGGTCCGGACCATCACGCGCTTCGACCCCGAACCATTCCGCAGTCACATCGCGGCCGAGATCCCGGATTTCCGGCCGCAGGATCACCTCGAAGCCAAGCGGGCGAAGCGCCTCGACCGCTTCTCCCAGCTCGCCGTGACGAGCGCCCGCATGGCGATCGCCGACGCGCGGCTCGATCTGAGCCGGGAGGATCCCGATCAGATCGGTACGATGATGGGGTCGGCGCTGGGGGGCGTGTCGTACGCGGAGTCCCAGGTCGGGAACTACCTGCGCGAGGGTGTGAAGGGCATGGACGTGGGGCTGGCGCTCTCGGTGTTCGCGGGCGCGGCGAGCTGCAACATCGCGATCGAGTTCGGCTGCACCGGTCCCAACGCCACCAACGCCATGAGCTGCGCGTCGGGGACCATCGCCGTAGGCGAGGCGTTCCACGTGGTACGCGACGGGCGGGCGGACATCATGCTGGCCGGCGGGGCCGAGGCGCCCCTCGCGCCCCTGACGTTCGGCGCGTTCTCGAACATCCGGGCCATGAGCACCCGGAACGACGACCCGGCCCATGCCTCACGCCCGTTCGACGCCACGCGGGACGGATTCGTGATGGGCGAGGGAGCGGCGGTGCTGGTGCTCGAGGAACGGGGCCGCGCGCTCGCGCGGGGCGCCCCGATCTACGCGGAGGTGGTAGGCCACGCGTTCACCAATGACGCGTATCACATGACGGCCCCGCGCCCCGACGGGCGGCAGGCGGCGCGCGCCATGCGCCTGGCTCTCGCGGACGGAGACGTGTCCCCGGGCGAGATCGGGTACGTCAACGCGCACGGGTCGTCCACGCCGTTGAACGATTCCACCGAAACGTCCGCCCTGAAACAGGTATTCGGCGATCACGCCTACCGGCTGGCGGTATCCGGCACCAAGGGCTATTACGGCCACGCGCTGGGCGCGAGCGGGGCCATCGAGGCGGCCATCTGCGCACTGGCCATGGCGAAGGGGTGGCTCCCGCCCACCATCAACCTGGAACGTCCCGATCCGGCGTGTGATCTCGACTGCCTCCCCGGCACGGGCCGCGCGGAAACGCCCGAAGGGGTGGTGTCCAACTCGTTCGGCTTCGGCGGCATCAACGCTTCGCTGGTGTTGCGGCGGGCGTAGGCCCGTCGGTAGATTGGCGCCGCTTCCCTCCTCCCAAAGGACGCCCTTGTGAATTCGCAAGTCCTCCGGCCTCTCGCGGCCGAGTTCATCGGTGTGGCGCTCTTCGTGTTCATCGGCGCCGGCAGTGTCGTCACCAACGGCATGACCACCGGCGCCATCGGCCTCCTGGGCATCGCGCTGGCGCACGGGCTCGCGATGGGCCTGATCGTGAGTGCCACGCTGTCCATCTCCGGGGGCCACATGAACCCGGCGGTCACGTTCGCCCTCTGGATCGCGAAGAAGATCGAGGCCCGGCTCGCCGCGCTGTACGTCGTGGCCCAGCTCCTGGGGGGCATCGTGGGCGCGAGCCTCCTCGTGACGGTGTTCCCGAAGCCGTCCGTGCGGGCGATGAACTACGGCACGCCCCTGCTCTCGTCGCTTACCACGTTCTGGAACGGCGTGACGATGGAAGCGATTCTCACGTTCGTCCTCGTGAGCGCGGTGTTCGGCACCATCGTCTCCCGGCAGGCGCCCAAGATCGCGGGCTGGGGCGTAGGCATCGCGATCCTCGTGGATGTGCTGGTCGGCGGGCATGCCACCGGCGCGGCCATGAACCCGGCGCGGGCGTTCGGACCGGCCATCGTCTCGTTCACCCTGACAGGTCATGTGGTCTACTGGCTGGGGCCGCTGCTGGGCGCTCTGGTCGCCGCCCTCGTGTGGACCAAAGTTCTGCTGCCCAAGGACGGCTGACACCGCCCTTCGCCTCTCTCCGGAGAGGCGCCGCGGGGATGGCCGCGCGACGCGCGGCGGCGATCGAAGCCCGGTCCCCCTCCCCGTCCTCACGCGGCGCCCTCCGGTGGCTCCGGCTCGCGACCTGGCTGGCGCCCGAATTCGGGAGCTCGCACCGCCGCCTGATCCAGCTCTACCGCACCCTCGACGACCGCTGGGCCGCCTACCACGCCTCCCGGCGTGCGGTCGTCCGCTTCCCCCATTCGGCCGACGCATGGATGCTCGCCGGAGAGGCGGCCGAGCTCGTCTTTCGGAAGGCGGAAGCGATGGGCAACTATGAGCAGGCTCTGGTGATCGAAGAGCGGGCGGAAGGTGGGACTGCGCTGCAGGCGGACGCCGCGGCGCGCTACATGCAACTCTTCAGGGAGCTTTCGAACCGCGCCGGTACAAGATGAAGGAATAGCCCAGCAGGATCACCGCGGCGATGATGTACGCCGCGATCGCATACCCGCCGGTGGGCGGCGTTCCGTCAGCCCACATGATCGTCTCCCGCCCCCATAGCATAGCGCTGCGTCACGAATCCGACGTACAGCACGGTAAACGTCAGGAAGGAAAAGAGGAGCGTCGCGAGCATCTCGCCCGGGAGCGAGGGCGCGCTCGGTTTGAGGACGATCGGCTGCGGGTGAAGGGTCCGGAACAGGTAGACGGTGAGATGAATGAACGGGACCAGCGCCGCTCCGAAGATCCCCAGTACCGCCGAGTACCGGGCCCGCGTGCCCGCTTCGGGGATGGCTCCCCGCAGGAGCAGATACCCTATAAAAAGGAAGAAGAGAAACAACGTGCTGGTGAGCCGTGCGTCCCAGGTCCACCAGGTTCCCCAGATCGGCTTCGCCCACAGCGGTCCCGTGGTCAGCATCACGCACGCGAACGCCGTCCCCACCTCGGCCGATGCGGCGGCGAACCGGTCGTACCGGTCGTCCTTCATCAGCAAGTACAGAATGCTCGCAAGGCCGACCAGGCTGAACGCGAGCATCGTCGACCACGCGGCGGGCACGTGGACGTAGAAGATCTTCTGTGCCCCCCCCTGCAGGCGCTCCACGGGCGTGAACCAGATGGCGCGCACATACACGATCCCCAGGAGCAGGAGCCCCAGCAGGGTGATCGCCCGGCCTCTGGTCTTGAGGGTCATTCGTCCACCGTGGCGGGAAAAAGGAGCCCGGCGAGCGACACGAACACGATGTCGTAAGCCAGGAGCAACCTAAGCCACCCCGAGACCTCGCTCAAGGGACGCCCGGCGAGGAGCCGTGAAGTCACCTGGACGGCGCCGACCAGCGGGGGAATCAGAAACGGCAGGAGCAACACCGGCAGCATGAGCTCCGCGAACCGCACCCGGATCACCAGGGCGGACAACAGCGTGCCGACCGCGACGAACCCGACCGTCGCGACGGCGATCAGCGCAGCGAGCGGCAGGAGGACGTGGAGGATCGGGACATTGAAGAAGAGCGCGAAGAGCGGGAGCCCCACCGCCTCCACCAGCCCGACGAAGACCAGATTCGCGAACAGCTTCCCCAGATAGAGCGAGCGCCGGTCGATCGGCGAGACCAGGAGCCCCTCCAGGGCCTGGTTCTCGAGCTCCAGCTGAAACGCCCGGTTGAGACTCAGCACCGCCGCGAACGTGAACGTCACCCACAGAATGCTCGGTGCCAGATCGAGCGCCGCCACGGCCGTGGGGTCACGCCCGAAGTTGAACACCGTGAGCACCAGCGCCGTGAAGACCAGGGCGGACACGAGGCCGGTCTTGGTCCGGACCTCCAGGGCCAGGTCCTTCCGGGCGATCACCAGGGCGTCCCGCAGGAGGGCGCCCATCAGGTCACCAGCTCGCGGTAGCGCGCCCCCACCTGCTCCGGGCTTCTCGCGTTTCTGGCCGCGAGCTCCACCAGGCGCCCCGCCTTCAGAATCCCGATGTCCGTGGCGAGTTCGGTGCCTTCTTCCACGTTGTGGGTCACCAGGAGGGTGGCGCGGCCCCCTCCATCCCCGCGGCCGGCGAATTCCCGCACCAGCTCGGCCAGCTCGGAGGCGGCGACGCGATCCAGTCCCGTGAACGGCTCGTCGAGCAGCAGCACCCTGGGGTCGTGCATCAAGGCCCGCGCGATCGCGGCCCGCTGGGTCTGACCCCGGGAGAGCGTGCCCACCCGGCGGTCCAGGTGTTCGCGAAGATCGAGCCGGGCACCGAGGCCGGAGATCCGCGCGTCCAGAACCGGCGCGCGCACGCCATACAGCGATCCCCAGAACCGGAGGTTTTCACGCACGGTGAGCTGACCGTAGAGGAGCGACTGGTGCCCGATCCAGCCGATGGCTCCGCGCCCGCCTTCGACACCGGCCCGTCCGGACCGGGGCCGGATCAGACCGGCCAGGACTTTGAGGAGCGTGGTTTTCCCCGCGCCGTTGGGTCCGAAGAGCGCGAGGGTATGTCCGGCCGGAAGCGTGAAGGTGACGTCGTCGAGGGCGGGCACCGCGCCGTAGCGGTGATGGACCCCTTCAACCCACAGCATCGATACGGGCAGCGAGCTCGTTCAGGTCGAAGGGCTTCACGAGGTATCCCGAGTGCCCCAGATCGAGGACCTTCATCAGGGGCTCCATGCTCACGTAGGCGGTCGTGACCACCACCGGGAGGGTCGCATGGGTCGTGCGGATTTTCTGCAGCAAAGCGATCCCGTCCGTGTCCGGCAGGCGGAGGTCGAGGATCAGGACCTGGGGGTCGAATGACTCCAGCTGCCGGAGTGCCTCGGCACCCGTACGCGCGAAGGCCATCTCGTACCGCGATTCGAAGAACCGCGCATACGAAGAACGGAGCGCCGCTTCATCCTCGACGATGAGGACTCGGCGGCGGGAAGGGACCTCGGCCGGCATGGGCGACAATATACCTCAACCGCCGGACCCCGCCCCGCCTTCCAATTCAAAGAGGTCGTCCAGCTTGGTCAGCACCAGCAGGAACCGCAATTCTTCGTTGGCGCCCCGCAGTGCCACCGCCACCCGGCGCTCGGCAGCCCGCCGCTGAATCAGCATGAGGGTCCCGAGGCCGGCCGAGTCCACCGCCCGCGTGGCCGAAAGGTCGATCACCAGCCGCCCGGCACCCTCCGGGAGCTGGTCGAGCAGCTCCACGGCCGTGCGCCGGAACGCCGTGCGGCTCTCCAGGGAGAGCGCCTCCGGCGCCGCGAGTGTCTTTTCGGACGAGGGTGCGGCCATCGCCAATGACTCCTGTAAAGAAGCTGGACTCCGTGTCATGCCCGCCCTATTGGCGATATCAGTGCCAAGTGAACTAAGTCGAGGCAAAACAATCATTTAACGGTTTTGCGTGACCGCGCTCACGTACTCAAAACGTCGCAACCCGAGGACGGTGGCGCAAACTGCAAGGCGGGAGGTACGTTCGAACTTATGACCGACCGCATAGAGACCCTCCTCGACGAGCAGCGCACGTTCCCCCCGCCCTCCGGATTCAAGGCTCAGGCCCAGGTCCGGGACGACTCCATCTACAAGAAGGCCAAGACGGACCGTGAGGCCTACTGGGCGGATTGGGCGAAACAGCTCGAATGGATCAAGCCCTGGAACCGCGTGCTCGAGTGGAAGCCCCCGCACGCCAAGTGGTTCCTGGGTGGCAAGCTCAACGCCTCCGTCAACTGCCTGGACCGGCACGTCAGGAGCGGCAAGAAGGACAAGGTCGCTCTGATCTGGGAGGGCGAGCCCGGGGAGGTGCGCCGCATCACCTACGGGGACCTGCTCCAGGACGTCTGCCGGTGTGCCAACGCGCTCAAAGCGCTGGGAGTGAAGAAAGGGGACCGCGTCGCCATCTACATGCCGATGGTCCCCGAGGTGGCGGTGGCGATGCTCGCCTGCGCCCGCCTCGGTGCGGTCCACACCGTCGTCTTCGGCGGCTTCTCGTCGGAGTCACTGCGCGACCGCATCAACGACGCCCTCGCCCAGGTCCTGATCACGGCGGATGGCGGCTACCGGCGGGGCGGTCAGGTGCCCCTCAAGCAGAACGCCGACGAAGCGATCGCCGGCACCCCCTCCATCCAGCACGTCGTCGTCCTGAAGCGCACCGGGCAGGCGGTGAACATGAAGGCCGGCCGTGACCAATGGTGGGACCCCCTGGTCACCTCGCAGTCAACCGAATGCGCGCCGGAACCGATGGATGCCGAGGATCCTCTCTACATCCTCTACACGTCGGGAACGACCGGGAAGCCCAAGGGGATTCTCCACACTACCGGCGGCTACCTGACGCACGTGTTCGCCACCACCAAGTGGGTGTTCGATCTCAATGACTCGGACGTGTTCTGGTGCACCGCCGACGTCGGCTGGGTCACCGGACATTCATACGTGGTGTACGGTCCCCTGGCCGTCGGCGTCACGGAGCTGATGTACGAAGGGGCCCCCGACCATCCGGGCAAGGACCGCTTCTGGGCGCTTTGCGCCAGGCATGGGGTCACGGTTTTCTATACCGCGCCCACCGCCATCCGCTCCTTCATGAAGTGGGGCACGGAGCTGCCGGCCCGGCACGACCTTTCGAAGATCCGGCTCCTCGGGTCGGTGGGTGAACCGATCAATCCCGAAGCGTGGATGTGGTATCAGGAGCACATCGGCGGAAACCGCTGCCCCATCGTCGACACCTGGTGGCAGACCGAGACCGGCGGGATCATGATCACGCCCCTCCCCGGTATCACCACCACCAAGCCGGGCTCGGGCACGGTGGCATTCCCCGGGATCGATGCGGTGCTTCTGGATGGCGACGGCAAAGAAGTGAAGGTCGGCGGGGGGTATCTCGCGATCACGAGTCCCTGGCCGGGCATGCTGCGGACCATCTGGGGGGACGACGAGCGCTACCGGAGCGTCTACTGGAGCCGCTGGCCGGACACTTACTTCCCCGGCGACGGCGCGAAGCGCGACGATGACGGCTACTTCTGGATCCTGGGCCGCGTGGACGACGTGCTCAACGTGGCGGGACACCGGATCGGAACCATGGAGGTGGAGAGCGCGCTGGTGGATCACCCCGCGGTGGCGGAGGCCGCGGTGGTGGGCCGCACGCACGACCTCAAGGGACAAGCGCTGGCCGCGTTCGTCACCATCAAGGAAGGCCGCCAGGCCTCGGACGCGCTCCGCGAGGAGCTGAAGGGTCATGTGGCGAAGAAAATCGGCGCGCTGGCCCGGCCCGACGACATCATCTACGCCGCTGACCTGCCCAAGACGCGGAGCGGCAAGATCATGCGCCGCCTGCTCAAGGACATCGCCGAGGGGCGGGCCCTGGGAGACACCACGACGCTGGCCGATCCCGCCGTGATGCAGAAGCTCAAGGTGCTCTACGAAGACAAGGAAGGCTGAAGACTACTTGCGGAGGTGGTGACGCACCGTCGTCACCACCACGTTCCTCCGGAACAAGAGTGCGGTCTTGATGGCATAGACCGTCTGATTGTGCAGAAAGGCGTGCCACCACCGCGCCGGCACCACTTCCGGGAGCACCACCGTGAGCCAGTCGGGCTCCTCGGACCGTTCCAGCTGATCGATGTACTCGAGCAGCGGGCGGACGATGGCCCGGTAGGGTGACACCAGCACCTCCAGCGGCACCCCCGAATCCCACAGATCCCATTCGTCCTGGAGCTTCCCCACCTGCTTCGGATCCGTGGCCACGGCGACGGCACGGATGTGAGGAGACAGGAGCAGGGCGTAGGCCAACGCGTTGGCGGTGCTCCGGGACACTCCGGCCACAGGCACGACCACGAGGTGTTTCTCGGGCCAGGACGGCTGCCACGCCTCGGTCGAGAGCTGGTGGGCGTAGAAGCGGTAGTGCCGGTTGATGGCGAGAAACAGGAAGACGAGCGCTACGATCAGGAGGGCCGAGATCCAGGCCCCTTCGGTGAACTTGGTGACGAGCTCGATCACCACGACCACGGCGGTGGCGCACGCGCCCAGGGACGAAGCCACCAGGCGGCCCACCCGCCGCTCTCCCGCCTTGAGGGACCGGCGCACCATCCCCGCCTGCGACAGCGTAAACGACACGAACACACCGACGGCGTAAAGGTGGATCAGCGCGTTGGTGTTGCCCCCGAACACCTCGAGCAGGACGCCGGCGACCAGCGCCAGCATGAGGATCCCGTTCGAGAAGACGAGCCGGTCCCCGCGACTCGCCAGCTGGCGGGGCAGGTATCCGTCGGTCGCGAGGATCGACGCCAGCCGCGGGAAATCCGCGAACGCGGTATTGGCCGCGAGCACCAGGATCAGCGCGGTGGAAATCTGCACGCCGAAATACAGCGGCCCGCCGCCGAACGCGCCGTGCGCGAGCTGCGAAATCACCGTCTGGTCGCCCACCGGCACCACGCCGTACCGGTGCGCGATGATGGTCGATCCCGCGAAGAAGACGCCGAGGATCACGCCCATCCAGATCATCACCGCGGCGGCATTCTTCGATTCGGGCGGACGGAACGCCGGAATGCCGTTCGAAATCGCCTCCACGCCGGTGAGGGCCGAGCATCCGGACGCGAAGGCCTTGAGGAGGAGCCACAACGTGACTGCGGTCCCGGTGCTCGGGGGTAACGTGGCCGCCGTGAACGTGCCGAACGGGTGGACCACATCCACCAGGAGCATGAGCGCGAACATGACGATGAAGAAGTACGTCGGCACCGAGAAGATCATGCCCGACTCGCGAAGCCCCCGCAGATTCCCCAGGGCCACCAGCGCGATCGCACCGACACCGAGCGAGACGGCGTGAGGTGCCGTCGCGGGGAACGCCGACGTGATGGCCGCGACGCCCGCGGCGACCGACACGGTGACCGTGAGGGTGTAGTCGACGAGGAGCGCCGCGGCGGCCACCAGGCCGAAGCCGGTGCCCAGGTTCTCCTTGGCCACGAAATACGCGCCCCCGCCCTGGGGATACGCGAACACCGTCTGGCGGTAGCTCACGACCACGATGGCGAGGAGCAGGAGAATGAATCCGGCCACGAGCAGCCCGTGGCCCACGCCCGCCGACCCGGCGGTGACCAGCACCAGCAGCATGGCCTCGGCGGCGTAGGCCACGGAGGAGAGCGCGTCGGAGGACAGGACGGCGAGACCGGTCGCCTTCGACAGTCGCTCCGACTCGAGGTGCAGAGTTTCGAGGGGGCGACCGACCAGCACGCGCTTGGCGCTGCGCCAGAGGGTCATGGAGAGTCGCTCAGGACTTCCGGAGGAAGCCCGCCAGGGAGGTCACCACAATCGCCGTCATGACGGCGGCGGACGCGAGGCACCACCGGCACCAGGCGTGAATCACGAACATCTCGAGCGACGTGAGATACAGCGTGAAGAGAAACCCGGCCCCGGAGAGCGCCACGAGCCAGGTCGTGGGCCAACGGCGCTGGACCAGCGCGGGTTGCGCACCGGCGACGGCGAGGCCGAACAGGACGACGTACCCGACCACCCCGTAGAACGCCACGGGGATGCCGAGCAGTCGCGCGTACGTGGAGGCCTGCACGATCTCACAGCCGCCGGTCCCGCACTTCAGGGTGCCCACGACCCCGATGGCGTGCAGCCACAGGTACGTCGCGATCGCGATCCCGACCAGCGCCAGGACCGCGACCACCTGACGGTGCAGGCTCATTTCTTTTTCTTGGGGTGTGCCGCGATGATGCTGTCGACGATGCGCTGGAAGCGGTCCGACGAACGATCGGTGCTGGCCACTTCCTTCCCGTCGATGAAGAACGTAGGGGTGCCCCCGACTCCCAAGGCGTCTCCCCGGCTCAGCGAAGCCTGGATCCGCCCGGCGTAGCGGTCGGCGGCCACGCAGGCGTCCCAGGTGGTCGGGTTGACCCCGATGCCCTGCGCCAGCCCCCGGAAGACGGACGTCGGATTGCTCCCCTGCAGGGCCCAGTCATGGTGGTCGAACACCGCGTCGATCATGTCCCACGCCTTCCCCTGCTCCGACGCGCACGCTACCGCGTTGGCGGCAAGGTGAGACCAGCGATGCGTCGTCGGCGGAAGAGGATAATCGCGCAGGACCCACTGCACCTTGCCGGTCTTGATGAGCTGGTCCCTGATGGTGGGGAACTGGACGGTCGCGAACATGGCGCAGATGGGGCACTCGTAGTCCGCGAACTCCTCGACCTTCACGGGCGCCGAATCAGACCCGAGGATGTACCCGGGGAACGCGCTGTCCTGGGCGCTCACCGTCACGTTGGACGCCGCGGCCCCGGGAACGGCCGCAGCCGGCTGGTTGGCCGAATAGATCAGGAACGCCACAGCCGCGATGGCCACGACCGCCAAAAGCCCGTAGAACCGCTTCACTCCGACCTCCGCCAGGGTTGATCGTCCTCGTCGTCCGGCACATCGAACCGCAGCTCGGAAAACCGCCGCTCCGCGTCCTCCACGATCCGCCGGCTCTCGGCCACCTCCGGGGTGTCGTAGGTGGACCGGACTTCGTAATGAAACAGCTCACTCCGGGCATTTCCGAGGAGCTCCTGCAGCTCCGGGGCCGACTCCAGCAGGTGCCCGGTACGGTCCAGCTCCGCAATCCGCGCCGCCAGGGCCCGCAGGAGGGCCGCCAGCCGCTCCGCCCGTTCGGGGCCGTAGGTCTCGTCGTGGTCAGACATCCCAAGGGATTATAACAGGTTTGCTTCGCCCCGCCCCCTTCATTAGATTGCCGCCGCCGTTGCGACAGCCCTGACCCCGAGAGGAGCAGCCCCGAATGGCCAAGTCTCGTACCGACACCCGAAAAGCCCCCCCGACCCCGACGAGCTTTGAGCAGGCTCGTGACGAACTGTTCTCCCATATCCTCCGCTGCGGTGTTCTCGAAGCCACCTCCGAGCATCAAAAGGAGTGGTTCGACGACACCATGCTGTATCTCGGTGACCGTTACGAGGATCTGAGCGAGGAAGAGATGACGCAGTTGCGCGTCCTGGGCGAGCGGTATTGCAAGCCGGTGGTCGCCCGTGCGGCGACTGCGGTCGCGAGCACCTGAGCTGCACGTAGCGGGTGTTGTCGGGGCGCCCTTCCGGGGCGCCCTTTTCATTGCACCTACTGTCCCTGGCGCCACCACGAGGGGAACCCGCGCCACCGGACTCCCACCGCCAGCCGGGCCCCGCCGGACGCGCCGCCTTCCACATACCACCCGAACGGATTGCCCTCCGCCGCCTCGATTCCCGCGGTGAGGGTCAGCGCGCCGAAGGAGTGCCGCGAGTTGACCATCGTGCAGGAGACACCCATCCCCACGTACGGAGACACCCCGCTCCGCGCCGCCGGCGAGATGAGAAACTGCGCCTCGCCCCCCACGCGTCCCGCCGGACGGCCCTCGCGGATGCCGGCGCCGACCACCCCGATGAACCGGACCTGCCCCTGGGGTCTGACCCCCAGCGCGGCGTCGACGCCGTAATACGCGCGGCGCCCCCAGAGCGCGACGGCCCCCAGACCCGACTCCGTCGCGGGCGGACCCTGGGCTCGAGCCACGGCCACTCCGCAGACGCTCAACAGGAAGAGCTTACTCCACCACAATGTCGTACGTCACCGGAATGTCGGGATTGAGGGAGGCGATGACGGAGCAGTATTTCTCGATCGACAGATCGAGCGCCCGGCGCACCTTGTCTTCGTCCGCGCCGGCGCCCTGCACGCGCACGTGCAGGACCATCGCCGTGACCCGCCGTGGCTCCGTTTCGCGGCGCGTCCCGGTGAGCCGGATCTCGAGGGTGGTGAGTTCCACCCGCATTTTTTTCAGAATGATGACGACGTCCGACGCGGTACAGGACGCCGCGGCCACCAACAGCGCTTCCACCGGCGAGGTCGCGACTTTGGTGTCGCCATCCACCAGCGTGGGCTTCCCTGAATTCCCGGTCCCTTCGAAGACCAGCCCTTCCCCGAGCCAGCGGAGCGCGATGGTCGATTCCGGAGCGGCCACTCACCCTCCCCGGCGCGTGGTGAGACCGATGTAGAACCGGTGGCGACGGAGGGCGTCCATCCCGTGGTATTCGATCAGCCAGTTGAACGACGAGCGGTAGTGCAGCTCGAACCCGAGCACCATGTTCACCCAGACGGTCGGACAGGACGGGTCGGCGCCGCAAGCCTGGTGGCCGGCGAGCGACAGTCCCGCTCCGACATACGGAATCGCGGTCTGGTTGTCGTCGGTGAACCGCCAGAGGGCCTCGAGGCTCCCCACGTACGTATTGCCGCCATTGAAGACCCCGATCTCCGCCGACGGGCGGATGCGGACCTGGGGCGCGAACAGATCGCCCACGTCCAGCGTGGTGCCGAAGATCATTTGACCGCCGTGCGTCACATCCACGCCTCCGCGGACGCCGAATCCGAAGAGACCCAGGCGCGTGCCGGTGGAAGGCGTCGATCCGCCGGCGGGGGGCGTGAACTGTTGCGCAACGCCGGTCGCCGGCAGGACGGCGAGAACCGCCAGGACGGCCGGGACGGCCATCGGCATGCTGAGCTTCCGTCGTGTCACGTATCCTCCGTGCGCGGGCGCAGGGCCCGACCGTAGTCCCACAACGCGTACACCGAAATGGCCGCGGTGGCCCAGGCGAGCGGCCGTACCAGCGGTGACTCCACGACGAACGCCACCAGCGTGAGGATCTGCCCCACCGTGACCGCTTTCCCGCCCGCGCGCGCCGGGAGCGCCACCGGGCGGCCGGACAGCCAGACGGTCAGTCCGCCGACGGCCGCCACCAGGTCCCGCAGCAGCACGGCGACGATCTCCCACCATACGAGCGGCCCGCTCCGCCACAGCGTCAGGAACGCCGACGCCATGAACAGCTTGTCCGCGACGGGATCGAGCACTGCGCCCGCCCGCGAGCCGCCGAACCGCCGGGCCAGCATTCCGTCAAAGACGTCCGATGCCGCCGCCATGCCGATGATCACCAGCCGCGCCGGAACCGCGGTGATCAGCGGGAACGCCACGGCCAGCGGAAGGCGCAGTGCCGTCAGCGCATCCGCGGGGGTAAACCACGGTTTCACTTGCCCGTCCATACGCCCCCGGGTACCTTGACCCTGTGGACCTCAATCTGTTGAAACAGGCGGCCATCTTCCAAGACCTCGACGAGGGTGAGCTCGCGCGGGTGTCGGAGGTGTGCCGGGAGCAGAAGTTCACCGTGGGCCAGTACATCTTCAAGGAAGGTGAACCCGGGAACCGCCTGTTCATCATCGCCGAGGGGGAGGTGCGCATTTCGCGAACCATCCCGGGGTCCGGGGAAGAGGCGCTCGCCGTCCTGAAGCCGGGGGCGAACTTCGGCGAAATGGCGATCTTCGACCGCTCGGAGCGGTCTACCGACGCCATCGCCAACATCTCGTGCACGCTCATCACCATTTCCCGTTCCGATTTCGAGCTCCTGCTGGATTTCAACCGCGACATCGCGTACAAAGTCCTCTGGTCGGTGGTGCGCCTCCTCTGCGCCCGCCTGCGGGTGACGAACGACAATCTCCGTTCGTTCCTCGCGATGTCGATGTTCTAGGAGGCCTCCCTGAAACGGTCCGTCCGTGTCGCTCTGGCCCTGACCCTCGCGGCCGCCTTCGGGGCGTGCTCGCATAACGACAGCAACGGGCCCGTCCCGTATCTCGTCATCCAGCCCCTTGTGGATTCCCTGTACACCAGGGACACCGGGGCGGCCCTCACACCGACCTACTACAACGCGAACGGCTCCGCCGGGTCGGGCGGGACGCCGCATTGGGGCAGCTTCGACACCACCGTGGTCAAGGTGAATCCGGCCACCGGCGTGTTGGTCGCCGTCGCTCCCGGCAACGCCGTCGTGACCGCCACCGAGGGCAACGTCACCGGGGCAGCGCTCGTCGTGGTGACGGATACCCTCGGCGTGACACTGCTCCAGCCGCAGATCGAGATGCTCCCGCAGGACACCTTTACCCCGCCCATCTCGATCCGCATCAAGAGCGGCGTCGCCCCGGCGGCCTGGTACGCGGCGGCGCCCAACGGCTATTTCACCATCGACTCGGCCACCGGCCAGATCGTGACGACGGGGACAGGGGCCCCCTCCCCGTACCTGGTCCACCTGGGCCCCCTGTCCGACTCCGGCGCCATCGAAGTCGTCAGCCTGGGGGACACCACCGGTGGCACCGCCGCCTATACGGTCAACGGAAGCGTCAGCGCCAAGCGCAGTGCCACCGTGCGGGCGACCAACTTTTCCCGGACCGGCGGCACGCTCACATTCCTCATCACGTTCAAGGTGGCGGTGGGCAACATCACTACCGAGATCGTGAACATCCTGAGCCAGACCGCCGTGACCAGCGCCGACAGCCTGGCCATCGATTCCGTGTCGGTTCCGGAGGCGCAGAACAATTCGTTCCTGTGCTCGCCGCCGCGGTCGGCCGCCGCCTGGTCCTCCACGTCACAGGGCGCCCCGATCCTCGCCGTCTCGCGCGCAGGAGGGTACGTGAAGATCCGGAAAGTGGTCTCGGTGACCGGCGGGTCCGCGATTTCGGGGTCGTTCCGCTTCCTGGGCCAGCGCGCCGACTACTACTCGGATCCGTCGGGGCTGCTGGTCATCCAGGGCAACTTCGTGGCCCCGTTGATCACGAACACATCGACCTGCCACTGAGGCACCCATGAACCGGTTGACACCGTATGCGGCGGTGGTCCTGCGCGTTGCCGTGGGTCTGGTTTTCCTGCATCACGGACTTCAGAAGCTGCACATGGGGATCCCGGGCGTCGCGGGATTTTTTCACGGCATCGGGATTCCGTTCGCCACGTTCGCGGCGGGTCTCGTCACGGTCATGGAAACCCTCGGTGCCGCCCTCCTTATCCTCGGCGTCATTCCCCGCATCATCGCCCTCGGGTTCGCCATCGAGATGGCGGTGGCCATCACGTTCGCGGTGATCCCGGGACACCAGTCGCCCGAGCTCGAAGCGCTGCTCCTCGCCGGCTCCCTTTCCCTCGTAGCATCGGGGGGAGGACCGTTATCGCTTCAGGGACTGATGAAGAAAGGCTGACTGCGTAGGGGGAACGCGTGAGGGGAAGGCGTGGGGGAGAGTCGTCACCCCGCTGCACGCCTTCCCCTCACGTATTTCCCCACACGTTCTTCCCTTACGTTTTTCTCTTCACGCCCTTCAGTGGAGTATGCGAAGTAACCCGGCATCCGCACTGCCCCGGAGAAAACTCTCCGGGTCCGTCGCCGGAATCGCGACTCCCGTCTGTTGCCGCCCCCGCAGGGCCGTCTGCGTCATGTACTGCACCAGCGACCCGTCGGTCTCCCCGGCATCCGTCTGCATCTGCCGGACGATCTCCTCCCAGGTACCCGCATAGAGAGCCCCGGAGGCCGTGCGCACCCGGTGTTCGTCGCCCGCCCCCGCCCCCGCCCCCACGCCCCCGGCCCGGTACTTCATCCCCTGCAGCTCGGTGAGGAGGGTGCCGAACAACTCAAGCTGGCGCGGGTCGCGCACCTGCCCGTCCGACCCCAGCGCCTCGATCTCGGCCAGGAGCAAATCCTCGGGATCGGCCTCCCCGGAGAGATCGTTCAACCGGCCGTGCCAGGGGACCAGCTCCGGATCGTCCTCGGGAAGCCGGTACACACTCCGCTTCAGCTCGATGAGCCGCCAGATGGCGAGACCGTCGAAATGGTCCTCCGGTTCGGTCCGCTCCAGATGAAAGAGCGCCGCCTCGTACTCACCCCGGTCGTAAAGGAGGTTGGCGAGATAGATCCGCGCCTCGCCGTGAGACGGGTCGAGCTCGAGGGCGCGCCGCAGCCAGTGGAGGGCCCCGCCCTCGTCGGTGAGCCGGTGCGCGGCGTAACCCACACATGCGGCGGCGTCGGCGGAGTCCGGGTGACTGGTAATGGCCACTTCGAAATAGCGGCGGGCCTGCTCCAGCACGCCCTCACGAAAGAGCGCGCGGCCGATTTGCAGCATCAGATCGTGATCGTCGCGGAACCCGAGCTCGAGGATGCGGTCGAAGCATCCGGCCGCCGCCTCCCGCTCTCCGAACTTGAGGAGGACCTCGCCCAGCCCGGCCAGCGCGTCCTCGTGGTCCGCGTCCAGGCCCACCGCCTCTTCGAAGGACCGCCGGGCCCAGACGTATTCCTCTCGCGCGAGACGGGCGTACCCCATGCCCACATGGAGCTCTACCGCGTGGGGATAAAGGGACAGCCCCTCACGAAGCACGTCTACGGCTTCGTCGTATTGTCCTTCATTGTAGAGCTGATGAGCACGTTCGTCGTATTCGTCGGAGCTGAGGAACTGTTCCGACATCGAACGGAACCCCCGGGATGGTTGCGCTATCATACGTAACCACCTCCCGTTACACAAGCGCTTGGCCCTTCGTATCTTGACCGACCATGTCGAACGATCCTGAGCTTCTCCCCGAGGGTTCCGTCACCACACCACCCGGCTTCACCGCGGCCGCGGCGCACGCCGGACTCAAGGCGGGGGGCGCGGCCGACGTCGCCCTCCTCGTCAGCGCGACCTTCTGCGCCACCGCCGGCGTCTTCACCCGGAACACGGTGCGCGCTGCCCCGGTCCTTTACGACGAAGCGCTCCTGGCCGAGCGCCCGGGGCGCATCCGCGCCGTCGCGATGAACGCCCGGGTGGCGAACGCCTGTACCGGGGCCCAGGGGCTCGAGGCCGCGAAGGCGATGGCCCAGGCCGCTGAGCACGCGGCCGGACTGCCCCCCCGGACCGCCCTGGTGCTCTCGACCGGCGTCATCGGCGTCCCGCTGCCCGTGGCCCAGGTGTCCCAGGGCCTTCATGAGGCGGCCGGGCGACTCGCGCCCTCCGGCGGCGTCGAGGCGGCCCGCGCCATCATGACCACGGACACCCGCGCCAAGCATTGTGCGGCCCGGATCGAGACGCCGGCCGGACCCATCACGGTCGGCGGCATCGCCAAGGGGGCCGGGATGATTCATCCGGACATGGCCACCCTCCTCGGTGTCCTGACCACGGATGCCAAGGTTGATGCCGCCGCGTTGGCGCCGATCCTCCGGCGCGTCGCCGACCGCTCGTTCAACGCCATCTCCGTGGACGGCGACACCAGCACCAACGACACGGTGCTCATCCTGGCGAACGGGGTGTCGACCATCGATCCGACTCGCGACCCCGGGCTGCTGCAACGCTTCGAAGACGCGGTTCTGCTCGTGGCCCGCACGCTGGCACTGGCCATCGTGGTGGACGGCGAAGGGGCCACCAAACTGGTGGAGATCCACGTCCGGGGCGCCATGAATGAAGGGGCCGCGCGCGATGTGGGCCGGGCCATCGCACGGTCGGCCCTGGTCAAGACCGCCATTTTCGGCGCGGATCCCAACTGGGGCCGGATCCTGGCGGCTGCCGGCGCAGCCGGGGTGCCCTTCGAGCCGGACCAGCTGGCGCTGCACGCCGAGGACGAGGCCGGCTGGCTGGAGCTGGCGAAGGGCGGCGGGACGGCGAACCCCGACCTGGCCCGGGCCCGCTCCATTTTCCAGGCCCAAAGCATTCGCCTCCGCATCGACCTCGGAATGGGTCGCGCGGAGGCGGTGGTATGGACCTGCGATCTGTCCCCGGAATACGTCCGGATCAACGCCGACTATACGAGCTGAGTCCCGGCCGTCTCACCCCCCGCCCTTCTTCGGGCGGGTTGCCCCCTGCATCGCGCCGGGCGGCACCGGCTGCGGAGGGATCGCCGGCAGGATCCCGCGGACCTTCGCCAGCGCCTGCATCCGCGTGCTCCCCCGCTGCACCTCGCGGTCCGCGGCGGCCGCCACATCCAGCAACCGGTGGCCTGCCAGGCCCATCCGCAGCGCCGCGACGATCAGCGCCGCGGAGGAATCCTCACCAAAGCCGTGGGCCGAAAGATCGGCCACCGCGTGCAGCGCAAACCCGGGCGCCGTGTCGCGGACCGCGCTCAGCACCTGCGAGACGATCCGCTCCGGGAGCCCGCGAGCCATCGCCAGGGAGACCGACTGGATTTCGGACGTCCGGTAGGGTCCGGGCGCCCCGGCGGTGCGCAGCAGGTCCCGCGACGTCCGCAGGCGCGCGGCCTCGGCCCCGACGGCTGTCACGATCATCTCCGGGGGCGCGCCCTTGGCGCCTCCTTCCAACGCCTTCTCCACCAGCGGCTCCGTCGGAAGACTGTCCTGCTCGGCACGGGTGATGATGGCGTGCACACCGGCCAGGGCCGCCTGCGGCACGTGGCCCGCCAGTCTCGCTCCGTCATTCTGCTGGAGCAGAAGGAAGAAGAGAAAGAGGGCCGGCGTCATTCGGACCGCCCCGGCCGCACTTCCATCACGGCGTTCTGGCGCCCGAATCCGTCATCGACGTACCGGCCCGCCATCGGATCGGACACCCAGCGCTCCCCGTCCACCACGAACATGTACTCGTGCGAACCCGTGGGCAGGATCACCCGCGCGTCCCAGACCCCGTCATGATCGTCGTCGGAGAGCGGCGTCGCCTCCGGACGCCAGTCGTTGAACGCGCCGACGACCGCCACCGAATGCGCCTCGGGGAACCGGGCGACGAACTGCGCCACCCCTTCGTGCTCACCGAGGAGCGGGGCTGGACCCGACCCGGGCCCGCGCCACAGCAGGGCGATCAGCAGCACGGCGATGATCACGCTGTACACGGGACGCAGGGAGACCGTCACGGGGTGGCGTGCGGTCAACCACTGGCGGAAACGTTCCACCGGAGAGCGGATGGGCCGGCGAATGACCCCCATGACCCGGTCCGCCAACCCCGGCGCCGCCGGGACATCCGACAGCGCCCGGGCGGCGGCTTCGAGCCGCTCGACCTGCGTGCGCTCGTCGGGCCGCAAAGCGGCCCGGTCCAGTTCGCCGTCCAGCACCCGGTGAATCCGGGGATCCAGGTCTTGGCTCATCGAGACTCCTTCAGCGCCGCGAGCAGGGCCTCGCGTGCGCGGTGCACCCGCATCTTCAACGTGGGAATCCGCTCGCCGGTCACGGCCGACATCTCCTCATAGCTCATCCCGTCCAGATGCTTCAGGACGAAAGCCTCACGTTTCTCCGGCGCCAAATTCCCCAGCGCCCGCTCCAGCCGCTCCAGCTGATCGTTCCGCTCGAACGCGGCATCGGTGTTCTCCGGGGCGGCCAGGGGCGGCGCGTCATCCAGCGACACGTCCCCGACCGGCCGGCGCGCGAGGTGACTCTTGCACCGGTTCGCCACGATCCGGAACATCCACGTCCGGAAACGCGCCGGGTCGCGACAGCTCGCGAGGTGCCGGTAGGCGCGGACCAACCCTTCCGCCACCGCGTCCGCCGCGGCATCCCGTGACCCCAGCATCCGGGCCGCAAACCGCAGGAGTCCGGCCTCGTACCGCGTGATGAGCACCCCGAACGCCTCGACGTCGCCCGAGAGGACCCGGGCGATGATCTCGGCATCGGACCCTTCACCTGCCGTCAATCAGACCTCGGTACAGAGGGGGGAGTCACGGCTCGGGGCCGGGACATGGAGAAACGTGGCGTTCTGAGACGCCCGCCACCGCCTCGCGCCTTCGGAGACGAATATGCGGGGTGGACTACCGCGTCGGAACGACGACCGGAGGGGCCAGGATCTGGCGCGCCGCCGTCAGGTACGTGGAGGCCCTCGGACCTGCACCCGACACGGCGCCGGCGACGGCCTCCAGGGCAGCCTGCGCCCGCCGGCGGAGCCGGGAGTCTCCCGTGACGTCCGAGAGCCGGAGCAGAAAGCTTGCCGCCCACGGGTTGGCGGCCGGCAGGAGATCGTCGAGCGCACTCTCCGTCCGGTCGGCGAGCGCCGGAATTGGAGCGGACTCCGGGGTGGCGTCGTAGAAGCCGCCGAGGGGATCGCCGTAGCCGTGTTCCATGACGGCAGTCAGATCCTTCGCGACCTGGAGATAGCGGGCCGTCCCCGTCGCCTCGTACGCGTTCAGACTGGCCACCGCCACCTGGAGCTGATCCTGCAGCAGGCCGTCCACCGATCCCACGAGCGTGTGGCGCACCCCATATCCCGAGGCGTACACCTGCTTGAGGAGCGCGTCGAGGGCGGCTCGCGCGTCGGACTGCCCGCCCGTGTCCCCCACCGCGCTGGCCGCCTCGAGGAGGGATCCGATGGCGTACGCCTCGCGATCGGTGAACACGGTGTGGTCCGTGGGCTCCAGGAGCTGGTGAGCCAGCGTGCGCGTCTCCCGGCGCGCCGCGGTCTGATAGCGCGGGTCGGCGGTCAGGACCCAGGCCAGTGCGAGATCGCGGGCCAACCCGGCCCGGACGGTCACCGGCGGATCGTCCAGCGTCCCGTCCCCACCCACCGCACCGGAGTCGAGCATCGCGTCCAACGCACGCCGGCCGACCTGCAGGGAGGCCGTGTCACCGCGGGATCCGTACTCGGAGAGGAGGAGCCCGATCGCCTGGGTCGCGACGAATCCCTGGGCGCCATCCGGACGCGCGAGCGCGGCCCGCACGGTCCGTACGCCGGAGTCGACCGCCTGCGCGTGGATGACGCCGCGTGTGTTCCCCCGGTTCGACGCCACCTGGCGCACCAGCGCGGCCCGCTGGACCACCGCGTTGCGGTCGGCATGATACGAACGGGCGAGAGCGGGCAGGATCTGTTTCAGACCCCGGCCCGTGACCGGGTCATCCGGTGTGAAGTAGGTACCGCCGAAGAAGGCCGCTCCGTCCGGCGTCAGCACCATCGTGAGCGGCACACCTTGCAGTCCGGCGATCACTCCGACCTCGGCTTCGTACCGCCGGGCCACGTCGGGGCGCTCGTCGCGGTCCACCCGCACCGGAACGAAGAGCGAGTCGATCATCGCCCCCAGCTCTTTGTCGGCGTAGGCCTCGCGGTCCATCACCACGCACCAACGGCAGTCGTCGGCGCCCACATAGAGAAGGATGGGCCGGTCGAGCCGCGCGGCGAGCGTGAACGCGTCCCGGCCCCAGGGCTGCCAGCTCACCGGTTCCCGGGCGGCGCGCGCGAGATACCGGGTCTCGGTTTGCGCCATCCGGTTGGTCAGCGGCCCGCGTTCCGTCGCACAGGCGGCGGCCGCAAGAGCCAAAAGGGCATGAGTGGGGTGGGGTCGCATCGTGAATTGCCGTGCAAAGATACCCTGCCCGGGGCCGTCGCGTTCCAGCAACAGTGTCAGAGCGCCCTGGGCGGCGGCTCCCACGGCGGAACCCGACGGTATTA
>Ga0209178_1000081_pt1 | contig 24277 bp, 23 predicted proteins | sample GAAS200_FD_187521 | JGI IMG/M metagenome (GOLD analysis project Ga0209178, IMG submission 187521) | Agricultural soil microbial communities from Georgia to study Nitrogen management - GA AS200 (SPAdes) (version 2) | ecosystem: Environmental > Terrestrial > Soil > Agricultural land | place: USA... | reverse complement strand
GATGGGGACGACCATGAACTCCTGGCAGTCCACCGTGTTCGAGGCGTGCGCCCCGCCGTTCAGGATGTTCATCATAGGAACGGGCAGGACGTGCGCGAGCGGGCCGCCGAGATAGCGATAGAGCGGGAGTCCGGCCTCGTCTGCCGCGGCGCGGGCAGTGGCCATGCTGACGGACAGGATGGCGTTCGCGCCCAGGTGCCCCTTGTTGGGCGTGCCGTCCAGCTCCAGCATGGCGCTGTCGACCGCGATTTGCTCGTCGGCGGCCAGGCCCTCGAGGCGGGGTCCGATGACCTCGTTGACGTTCTTGACCGCCTCCAGAACGCCCTTTCCGCCGTACCGGCGCTGATCTCCGTCCCGGAGCTCCACCGCTTCCCGTTCCCCGGTCGAGGCGCCGCTGGGCACCGCGGCACGGCCCCGGCCGCCGGAGGCAAGGGTGACATCGGTTTCGATGGTGGGATTGCCCCGGGAATCGAGGATTTCGCGCGCGCGGACCGAGATGATCGTGCTCATGGTGGCCCGAACCTTAGGTAACCGGGGCCGCTGAGTCAACGCGCGCCTGGAGCGCACGGACCTGCGCTTCGACCTGGTCCTTGAGTTTCGAGCGGTCGCCCAGCGCGAGGCCGGTCGTCGGCACCGGATCGCCGATGCGGATCCGGATCGGCATGGGCCGCATGCGCCACGCACCCTTCGGAAGAATGGCAAACGTATTGTGCACGTACACCGGCACCACCGGGACCTGCGCCGCAATGGCCAGGGCGAACGGCGTGGTCTTGAAGGGCAGCATTTCGCCCGTGCGGCTCCGCGTGCCCTCCGGGAACACGATGGGCGAAAATCCGCTCCTGATTTTCTCCCCGGCCTCCGCGTACGACTCCATCGCCTTCGCCTTCACATCCCGGTTGATCATGATGTGCCCGGCCCGTTTCATCGCGAGCCCCACGAGTGGGATCCTGCCGAGCTCCGCCTTCGCCACGAACCGCGTGGAGCCGGGGAGACAGGCGGCCAGCGCCCAGATGTCGAACATGGACGAGTGGTTGGACGCGTAGACGACGGGCCCCGGGGGAATCCGCTCGAGTCCCTGGACGTCGAGGCGCGTGCCCGCGCCCCAGAGGATCTGGCGCGACCAGTCATTCGTGCCCCAATCGTAGACTCCCCCGGGCTTGAACGGCACCCGGACGAGCGCGGCGAGAATGGTGCCGGATGCGTGAATCACGCTCGACACGACGAGCACGGCGTAATACCAGAGCAGTCTGATCATGGGGCGAAGTGATCGAACCCCGGCGGCGCCGGAATCCGCCGGCCGCCGAGCATCACGGTCACCGCTGAACCGTCCTTCACGTCGCCGACCCGGGTGAGCTTGCCGCGCACCTGGGACTCGAACAGCGCGACCTCCTTCGCTCCGAAACCCGCGGGCAGGGTCACGGCCAGCTCGTACTCCTCGCCACTCGAGAGCGCATCACTCGGGGAAACGCCTTCCACCCTGGGCACCACGTCGCCAATGAGGGCGATGCCGACCCGGGACGCCGCGGCTACGTGCCCCAGATCGGCCGCCAGTCCGTCACTGACGTCGATCATCGCCGTGGCACCGTGCTCCGCCAGCCACTGGCCGGCCGCGACCCGTGGAAGGGGATGCGCGAACCGGGCGCGATGGGCCGGGGCCGGCTTCTCGCCCCGGTGTAACGCCTGGAGTGCCGCCCAGGGTCCTCCGAACGATCCTGTCACCCACACGCCGTCACCGGGCTTCGCTCCACCTCTGGTCACGGGCCGCCTGGCTTCGCCGAGCACGCAGATGTCCACGAAACACCTGTCACTCTTCACGAGGTCGCCGCCAAGAACTCTCCCGCCCACGCTCGACACCATGTGACCCACGCCGGCCATGATCTCCGTGACGGGATCGGAGGGTGCGCCTCCCGTTTCCCGTATCCCGCCTGTTGGACCCCCGATCGTCACGAGGGCCCCGATGACACTCGCGCCTTCGGCCGCCAAGTCGGAGAGCGCAGCAGCCGCCGCCCGCCCCCCGATCTCCTGAAACGAGAGCCAGTCGGTACGGAAGTGGACGCCCTCGACGCTGCAGTCGATGCTCGCGACCAGGTTCGTGTCTCCCCGGGGGATGACGGCTGCGTCATCGCCGAGGGCGGACGCCGCCTGCCCCAGACGGGCGACGATGGCACGGATGCGATCGAACTCCGCCCCGGACCCGAGAGGAAGGTGGGTCACCGGTGGAGCACGGCGTCGCGGGAGAACCGGACGAGACCGGCGTCGGTGGCCACCCAGACGAAGTCACCCTGCACCGTCACGTCGCGGATCGCGGCCGGTATGTCTCCCGGAACGGAGATCCCGCGGAACGTCTGGTGCCCGATATCCCAGAACACGAGCCCGCCCGTCCCCGCGATCCACACACCCCCGGCATCGGACGCGAGCGCGGTGATGGTACCGAGGGGCGCGCGGGGCCTGAGGACGGTCCACGTGCCATCCTTGGGATCACGCCACCCCAGTTGATCGGCAATGGCGGCGACGATCGTGTCGTGGGCATTGGCCAGCGCTACGATCGGCGCCCGCAGGGTCGGCACCGCCGCGAGCTCCGCGGGCAGCGTCGGAGCGGTCGAACCCGGCGCGAGCAGCGCGAGCCCATCCACCGAGCCTACCCAGAGGCTCTCGCGCTGGGCCACCAGCGCCGGAATGGCGCGGTCATATCCGGGCATCCGGGTGACCGCTCCCGCCGGCGTGATCAGGGCCAGTCCTTGCGCGGTGCCGACCCAGATGCCGTCCGGTGCCCGGGCCAGGGAGAGGACGTTCGGCCCGGGGAGTCCCGCCCCGACGTCGTAGAACCGGCCCGTCCCGGGACCCGCCGGCATCTGAAAGAGCCCGAGTGACGTGCCGAGCCAGAGGGTGTTGTCGGCGTAGAGCATTCGCTGGGCGAGCAGGACCTGGGTTCCCCTCCCCAGCGCGTCCTCGTCTACCGTGAACCGCGACAGGTCCGCACTGACCCAGGTGAGCGCTCGCCGTTCACCGGCGCGTGCCGACCCCACCGTCCACACCCCATCCGGTCCCGGCACCACCACCGAGGCGCGCTGATTGGGAATGCCGAACGGCAGCGACCCGCCCTGCCCGCTCAGGGGATTCACGCGCTCCAAACCGAGTCCTGTGGTCCCCAGAAACATCTCGTCGGGACGGTCCTGGGTGAATGCACCCGCGGTGAACTGGTAGGTCCGCAGACGGGTGTCGGTCAGGAGGCGGCCCTGCATCCCGTTCACCACCGGGGCGCGCGCGAGCAGGGCCCGGATCGCCTGCGGACCGTTCCGGCGATTCAACGGGGGAACATTGATCGCGGGCGTGGCCACCACGCCGCCATGCTGCACGACGTACCAGCCGTTGAAGCCCAGCACGTAGAAGCCGCCGAGCGGATCCTGCGCATCGAGAAAGGCATCACGGGCCCCTCCCGGAATGATCCCGGAATCCCACTGATTGATGTCCTGGTTGTAGTGAGCCCAGCCCTCGGTCGTACCCAGCCACACGCCGTTCCCGACCGGATCCGCAATCGCGAACCGCACCTGCGCCGCCGGATATCCGTCGAGCGTCGTCTGCGGCAGATCGAACGTACCAGCGCCGCGGTCGTAGATGATCAAGCCGTTGAGTGTGGCCGCGTAGACCTTGAACGACGACGCCGCCACCGCCGTGACGACCGAGAAGTCGCTGATCAGGACCCGGTCCCCGGGGCGCCAGAACCCCGAGCTCACGGGCACCGCCAGGAGGGCGCACGCGAGGATGCGCTTCACGGCGTCAGGCCGTCTCCGGCGCGTCGAGGGTCACGAGGACCGGCGGCACCGAAGCGCCGGCGTCGCGCCAGGCGCGCCACACCGCGGGGAGGGACGCCAGGACGTCGGCGGGCCGGAGCGAGCGCGCCGTCCAATCGCGCGCACCCTGCTCGGCGGCCCGTCCCAGCGCGTGGGCACCGAGCGCCGCGGCTGCCACCGGAGGAAGGCCGCGGGCCAGGAAAGCGCCGATGAAGCCGGCGAGGAGATCTCCGGAGCCTCCGGTCGCGAGGCCCGGATTACCGCTCGCCACGACATGCGCGGGCCCCGAGACCCCGGCGATGACGGTCGGCACGCCCTTCAACAATACAGTGCCCGAAAGCTGTTGCGCGGCACGGGCGGCGGCGTTCCAGCGGTCGTTCGCCACCTCGTCCGCCAGCTGGTCACCGAGGACGGCCCGGAATTCGCCGAGGTGCGGAGTGAAGACCGTGAGTCGGGAGCCCCTAAAGGACTCCCGGTCGGTCGCGGGAGCCGTCCCCTCCCAGAGCGTCAGGGCATCGGCATCCACCACGGTCGGAATCGGCCGCAACTCGAGGGAAGCTTTGAGAACTCCTCGGCGGACAGGATCCCGTCCCAGACCGGGACCAATCACCAGCGCGTCGGCCCACTCGACAGCCTCCACGGCGGCGGGTTCGAGACCTCCCGCGAGCTTCGACTCAACGGTGAGCACGTCGGGGAGGCTCGCGCGCGCCGCGGCAATGGTCTCAGGCCCGGCGATCAGCTTCACCAGCCCCGCACCCGCAGCCAAGGCAGCTCGCGCGGCATGCAATGCCGCCCCGGACATGCCGGCGGCGCCGCCGATCACGGTGACGCGCCCGCGATCCCCCTTGTGCATGCGGGGCTCGAGCGGCGGGAGCGTGCCGCCGGCCCAGTGGTCGGTCACGAGTACCGGCCACGCGGGGTCCGCCGGGGGGAAGCCGATGTCCACGACGACGATCTTGCCGCACCACTCGCGGGCCAGGAGATGTCCGCGACGCGGGCCCCCGAAGGTGACCGTCACCTGGGCACGGAGCGGCCCATGGGCGTCCCCACTCGAGAGATCGAGCCCCGTCGGACCGTCGACCGCCAGTACCGGTGCACCGTACGCCGCCATCTTCTGCGTCAGAGCCAGGACGTCCCCCCGCGCGGGCCCCGTCGCACCGGTGCCGAGCACGGCATCGATGAGCAACGCGGCGGCGGGCCAGGGCTCGCCCTCCCCCACTTCGGGAACGCCATCGAGCCGCGCCAGGGCGCGGTTGGCGACTCCGTCGTCCGTCTTCGGATCGAGGCCCGCGACCCAGACCGGAACCCGCAGGGCGTGGAGCGCGCGGGCCAGCACCCACCCGTCGCCACCATTGTTCCCCGCGCCGGCCACGACGAGAGCGCCGCGGCGGGCCACCTCCGGGAACTCCCGCAGAGCCACCGCCGCCACGGCACGGCCCGCGGTTTCCATGAGCACCCGGCTCGGAATCTGGTGCTGCGTCCGGGCGTTCCGGTCCCACAGCGCGGCTTCAGCCGCCGAGAGGACCGGGACCGGATTCATGGAATCACCACGCCGGCGTACCCTACCACCGAACTTTCATCGAGTGTCACCCATCCCGAATGCCGGTAATCCACGACGTCCGCCCGATTCGCGCCGAGTGCCTTGGCCGCCGCGAGCACGGCAGCGACGGGTGCGCGGCCGCACATCGTGATGCCGTCCCGGTGGCACCGCCGGAGCAGCTCCTCCCCATCCAGCGGCTGCACCGCGCCCAGGGCCTGCGCGTCCTTGATTTCGGCGGTGCTGGCCGGCTCATAGTGTGAGAGATCGCTCGACGCCAGGAGCAATACCGGTTCCCGGGAGGCGCGCACAACCTTCGCCAGAGCTTCCCCGAGCGTCCGGCACGATTCCCAGTCATCCCAGGCGAGGACCAGAGGCACGATGCGGGTGTTGGGCGCGAGAAACTGAATGAACGGGAGCTCCACTTCGACCGCATGCTCGTCCTGGTGCGCGAGGTGATCCACGGACACCAGCGGGCAGGCGTCGAGCAGCGCCTGCGAGAGCCCCGCGTCCACCGCGACGTCCCCGAGCGGCGTCTCGAAGACGCCGCTCTCCCAGAGCGATGCGCCTCCCGGAGACCGCGACAATCCGGTGTGGTTGGGGGCGACGACGATCACGAGGGGGGGCATTCGCACCCGGGCAAAGGTGTGCGCGGCGGTGACACCGGAGTAGAGATACCCCGCGTGGGGGACGATCGCCGCGCGAGCGGCGGCGGGGTGCGCAATGGAGGCCAGGGGACTCATCAGGTCCCGCACGGCGCGCTCGAGCTCGGAAGAGGTGCCGGGGTAAAAGCGGCCCGAGACCGCCCCCTTCCTCCGGGCGTTTACTGCGCGCTTCCCCCGGTCAGTCCGGGCCAGGCGTAGCCAGCCCGGAGCGCGTCCGCGAACTCGTACACCCCTTCGAAATCTTCGACCTTGTCGGAGGGCTGCCGGGCCAGGAGCCCGACGTCGATGAGCAGAAATACCATGCGGCCGATGTCGGCGGTGCTGCGGATGCCCCAGAACGCGAGCACCTCCCCCGCCAAGAGGCCGAACTGCTCGAGCGCGAAATCCCGGCACGCCCAGGCCAGCTCGCCCCCGGAGAGGTGGCGGCGCGCCGGGAGCCGGCCCTGCGCGAACTCCAGCGCCGCAAGCACGAACAGGTACGCGCGCTCGTGATACGCCCCGTCCTGCGCGCGGATGCGCGCGAACGCGGCGTCGAGCGTGGTGGGCTCGCGGTCCGGCTCAGACATGCGCCGGTTCCCGCCGGTGGGCGTACAGGGGGAATGCGTCGGTCAGCTCGCGCACCTGGCCCTTCACCCGCGCCAGGGTCGCATCGTCCTTCCCCGTCAGCACCGTGTCGATCAACTCGGCCACCCGGCCGCACTCCGCTTCCTTGAAGCCCCGCGTCGTGACCGCGGGCGTGCCGAGACGGATGCCCGAGGTGACGAACGGGGACTGCGGGTCACCCGGGATGGTGTTCTTGTTCACGGTGATCCCCGCCCGGTCGAGCAGCTGCTCGGCTTCCTTGCCCGTCAGGTTCTTGGGACGCAGGTCCACCAGCATCAAGTGCGTGTCGGTGCCGCCCGATACGATGGCGTAGCCGCGCGCCACCATCGCCTTCGCGAGCGCCTGCGCGTTCCGGACCACCTGGGCCGCGTAGTCCTTGAAGGACGGCTGCAGCGCCTCCGCGAACGAGACCGCCTTCGCGGCGATGACGTGCTCGAGAGGACCGCCCTGGGTGCCGGGGAAGACCCACTTGTCGACGGCCTTGGCGAGATCGGCCCGGCAGAGGATCATGCCGCCCCGGGGACCCCGGAGCGTCTTGTGCGTCGTAGTGGTGACGATCTGCGCGTGGGGCACCGGGGACGGATGGACGCCACCGGCCACGAGTCCGGCGAAGTGCGACATGTCCACGAGGAACGTGGCGCCGACCTCGTCCGCGACGGCGCGGAGCACCGGAAAGTCGATCACCCGCGCGTACGCGCTCCCGCCCGCGATCACCAGCTTGGGGCGCTCCTTCCGGGCCAGGTCACGCACCTGATCGTAGTCGATGCGCCCGGTGTCCTCCCGGACGCCGTACTGCACGGCCCGGAAGATCGATCCCGAGAAGTTGACCGATGCGCCGTGCGTCAGGTGCCCGCCGTGCGGCAGGGCCAGTCCCATCAGGGTCTCCCCCGCCTTCAGCACGGCGAGGTAGGCGGCCATGTTGGCCTGCGCGCCCGAATGGGGTTGGACATTCGCGTGCTCGGCGCCGAAGATCTGCTTGGCGCGGTCGATGGCCAGCTGCTCGACCTCGTCCACCACCTCGCAGCCGCCGTAATACCGCTTCCGGGGCACGCCTTCGGCGTACTTGTTGGTGAGGGCGGTGCCCATCGCCTCCAGCACGGCGATGGACACGAAATTCTCACTCGCGATCAGCTCGAGGCCGTGCTCCTGCCGGTCCACTTCCCGCTTGATGAGGGCGTGGATCTGGGGATCGACTTCTCGCAGCGGAGCCCGGCGGTCAGTCGTCACGCTCGATCTTCTCCACCCGGCGTTCGTGGCGTCCTCCCTCGAAGGGTGTGTCGAGGAAGGTGTGCAGGATATCCATCGCCTGCTGGTCGCTGGTGAACCGGGACGGCAATACCAGAATGTTGGCGTCGTTGTGCTTTCGCGAAAGCGCCGCGATTTCCGGGGTCCAGACCACGGCGGCCCGGACCTGGGGGAACCGGTTGGCCACGTAGGACATACCCAGCCCGGTGCCACAGGTCAGAATCCCGCGTTTGGCCACCCCTTCGCTCACCGCCTCGGCCACCGGCTTGCCGTAGTCCGGAAAATCGTCGGCCGGGTCGAGCCGGACGGGACCCGCATCCACGGGCTCGTAGCCCAGACGCGTGAGCTCGGTCTTGAGCTTCTCTTTCAGCTCGAATCCGGCGTGGTCGGCGCCGACCCAGATCTTCTCAGACAAAGTTCTGTCTCACCTTGGCCACCGCGGCGATCCGCTGCTCGGCCAGCCGGTCGGCCGCCTTGTACGACGGGATCTTTTCCTCGCCCGCGATCTCGAACACCCGGAGGATGGTGTCGTAGATCTCCCCGGCCTTGGCGCGCGCCCGCTCCAGGGACCAGTCGTGCAGCTCGGCGTTCACGTTGATCAACCCGCCGCCGTTGATCACGTAGTCGGGCGCGTAGACGATCCCCCGACGCTCCAGCTCGTCGCCATGCCGGTCTTCGGCCAGGACGTTGTTCGCGGCTCCGGCGACGATCGCCACCTTGAACTTGGGGATGGTCTCGTCGTTGATCACCGCGCCCAGCGCGCAGGGTGCGAAGATGTCGGCCTTCTGGCCGAAGATCTCGTCGGTGCCCACCGCCGTCGCGCCGAAGTCCTGCGTCACCGTCTTCACCCGCTGCGCGTCGATGTCGGTCACGATGAGCTTGGCGCCTTCTTCGTGGAGATGCTTGCAGAGGTAGTAGCCGACGTGGCCGCACCCCTGCAGGGCCACCGTCTTGCCGGACAGTGAATCCGACCCCCACCGGTGCTTGGCGGCCGCTTTCATCCCGCGGTACGTGCCGTACGCGGTCACGGGAGACGGATCACCGGATTTGCCGAGCAATCCCGTCACATGCGTGGTCTCGGTACGGATGAACTCCATGTCCGCCGTCGAGGTTCCGACATCTTCGGCCGTGATGTACCGGCCGCCGAGGGATTCGACGTGCCGGCCATGGACGCGGAAGAGGGGTTCGCGCTTGGTGGTCTTGTTGTCTCCGATGATGACGCTCTTCCCGCCGCCCAGGTTCAGCCCCGCCACCGCCGCCTTGTACGTCATGCCGCGGGACAGCCGGAGCGCGTCGGTCAACGCGGCCTGATCGGACGTGTAGTTCCAGAATCTCGTCCCGCCGAGCGCCGGGCCCAGCGTGGTGTCGTGGATCGCGATGATGCCGCGGTATCCGGTCGAGGGCTCGTAAAAAAAGCTCACCTGCTCGTGGCTGTGCTCGCCGAGCGACGTGAAGAGGCCGGGCGAACGGGAGTCAGTCATGGCGGGTGAGCCCCCGGGCGATGATGAGACGCTGGATTTCACTCGTACCCTCATATATCTCGGTGACTTTCGCGTCGCGAAAGAGTTTTTCGACGGGGAAGTCGCGCATGTACCCGTACCCCCCGAAGAGCTGGACCGCCTGGGTCGTCACCCACATCGCGGTCTCCGATGCGAACAGCTTGGCCATGCTCGCCTGCACCGTCACGTCCTGGCCGGCGTCCTTGGCGGCCGCGGCCTGGTGGGTCAGCGCCCGGGCCGCGGCGATGCGGGTCCCCATGTCGGCGAGCTTGAACTGCACCGCTTCGAACGCCTCGAGCGGCTGGTCGAACTGCTTCCGCTCGGCGCAGTACCGGACGGACAGCTCGAGCGCCCGGCGGGCGATCCCCACCGCCTGCGTGGCGATGCCGAGCCGGCCCGCCACCAGGCCCTCCATGGAGTAGACGAACCCCATGCCTTCGTCGCCCAGGAGCGCATCCGCGGGGAGCCGCACATTCTCGAGCTCGATACCGGCCGTATTGGACGCGCGCAGGCCCATCTTGTCCTCAGCCCGAGCCGCCCGGTACCCCGGTGTCCTCGTGGGCACGATGAACGTCGAAATCCCCTTCGCGCCTTTGCGCGCCTCCGGCCGGTCGGTCCGCACCATGACCATCATGACGTCGGCGGTGCCGCCGTTCGTGGCCCACGCCTTGGTGCCGTTCAGCACCCAGCCCTCGCCGTCCCGGACGGCCTGGGCCCGGAGCGACGCCGCGTCGGAGCCGGCATCCGGCTCGGAGAGGGCAAAACCCGCCAGGACCTCGCCGCGCGCCATGGGCTTGAGCCAGCGGTCGCGCTGTGCCGGGGTCCCGTGGCGCAGCAACATCGTGGTGGGGATGGCACAATGAATGGAGACCGACACCGCCAGGCTCGCATCGGCAGCCGCGATTTCCTCGAGCGCCATCAGGTACGTCGTCGTGTCCAGGCCCAGGCCGTCTTCCGCTTCGGGCGTGGCGATCCCCATGAACCCGAGCTTGCCCAGCTCGTCGATGACGTCCCGGGCAAAGTGGTGCGTGCGGTCCCATTCCGCGGCGTGCGGCTCGATGTGCGCCCGGGCGAACTCGCGCGCCAGCGCGACGATCTCCCTCCGCGCTTCGGTCACGTCGGGATGGTCAACCGCGGTAGTCATAGAACCCACGCTTGCTCTTCCGGCCCAGCCGGCCGGCGGCCACCATCTTGGCGAGGAGGGGGGACGGCCGGTACTTGTCTTCGCCCAGGTCCCGGTGAAGCACCTGGAGGATCGCGAGGCACACGTCGAGGCCGATCAAGTCCGCGAGGGCCAGCGGCCCCAGGGGATGATTCATTCCCAGCTTCATCACCGTATCCACGGCTTCGGGGGTCGCCACCCCCTGCTCCACGCAGAACACCGCTTCGTTGATCATGGGCATCAGCACCCGGTTCGACACGAACCCCGGGGCGTCGTTCACCTCCACGGCAATCTTGCCGAGTGCCTTGGAGACCTCGATCACGCGTGCGGTGGTCTGGTCGGAGGTCTCGAGCCCGCGGATGACTTCCACCAGCTGCATCACCGGCACCGGATTCATGAAGTGCATGCCGATCACCTGCGCGGGACGCCTGGTCTGCGCGGCGATGGTGGTGATGGAAATGGAGGAGGTGTTCGAGCCGAGAATGGCGAAGGGCGAGGCGTGCTGGTCAATGGCCTTGAAGATCTCGAATTTGGTCTGCGGATGCTCCGTCGCCGCCTCGACCACCAGCTCGGCGCCCGCCACCCCGGTCAGCGCGGTGCCCGTCTTGATGCGGGCGAGCGTCGCTGCTTTCTGCTCGGGCGTCGCCGTGCCCTTCTTCACCTGGCGGTCGAGATTCCCGCCGATGGTGGCCACTGCCTTGTCGAGGGCGTCCCTGGAGACGTCGATGAGCGTGGTGTCCCATCCCGACTGCGCGAAGACGTGGGCAATGCCGTTGCCCATGGTCCCCGCTCCCACCACCGCCACAACGCTCATCGCTCCCTCTCGCTTGGCGAAAACGAAACGCGCGCCTAAAGGCGCGCGCGAAGAGAAGGCGTCAGGGGCCGGAGAATCGCGATGGCCAGTGCCAGCTTGCCGATGTCCCCGAGGATGAACGGCAGAGTCCCGAGTGTGGCGGCCGCCCGGATCGAACCCGTCAGAATGGCGAGCTGCGCCAGGCCGCCCAGGTGGATGAGCGCCAGCCCGACGAACGCGGCCGTCGCGACCCGCAGGGTCCCGCGGCCATCTCCGATGATCCGCCCCGTCGCCGCGGCGGCGAGGGGGAACGCCAGGAGATAGCCACCCGACGTCCCGAGGATGCTCAGGATGCCGCCGGGTCCACCGTAGGGGGAAAAGACGGGGAGGCCGGCGATCCCCAGTGCGAGGTACAGGACGAGACTCGATCCGCCGAGGGCCGCACCCAGCGCCCCGCCCACCAGGAGCACCGCGAGCGGCTGCATGCTCATCGGAACCGGAGTTCCCGGCACCGGGATGGAGAGGTGCGCGGAAATGGCGACCAGCACCACGCCCGCCGCCACCGCGATGGAGCGGCGGACAAGGTGCGTTCGGGAATGAGCAATTGCGACGGACGAGACTTCGCTCACATGACCTCCACACTGAGGGCGACGGCGTTTCCCCCGCCGAGGCAAAGGGTCGCGAGGCCGGTGGTCTTCTTCCGGTCGCGGAGAGCGTAGAGCAAGGTCGTCAGCACCCGGGCACCGGATGCGCCGATGGGATGACCGAGCGCGATGGCCCCGCCATGCACGTTGACGCGGTCCCAATCCCAGCCCAGCGCCCGGCCGTCGGCCAGCGCCTGAACCGCGAACGCTTCATTGGCCTCGATCAGGTCGTAATCGCCGATCTTCGCCCTGGTCTTGGCCATCAGGTTCTGCACGGCGACGATCGGGGCGAAAAACAGGTCCTTCGGTTCCCCGCCGCCGGTGGCATATCCCGTGATACGCGCGAGCGGCGTCAGCCCATGCGCCTTGGCGAACGCCAGCGACGCGACGACCAGCGCCGACGCCCCGTCGTTCAAACCGGGAGCGTTGCCGGCCGTGACGGTCCCGTCCTTCTCGAACGAGGGCTTGAGCGCGGCGAGCGCCTCCAGCGTCGTGTCCTTCCGGGGCGACTCGTCCTTCTCGACGACCGTCGGGCCCTTTTTCCCGGGGATCTCCACCGGGACGATCTGATCCTTGAAGTGACAGGCTTCCATCGCCGCGACGGCCTTCTGATGGCTCGCGAGCGCGAAGGCGTCCTGATCCGCGCGCGAAATTCCCGCCTTCTTCGCCGTGTACTCGGCGAGGTTACCCATGTGCTGATTCGAGAAGGAGTCCCAGAGCCCGTCCCGGATCATGCCGTCCACGAGGTTCTGGTCGCCCGCCTTGATGCCGCCGCGCATGCCGTAGACGTAGTGAGGCGCGTTGGTCATGGACTCCATGCCGCCCGCGACGAGGCACTGCTCGTCCCCGGCCTTGATGGCCTGGGCGGCCAGCATCACGGCCTTGAGGCCGGACCCGCACACTTTGTTGATGGTGAGCGCGGGGATGATGCCGGGGAGGCCGGAATGGATCGCCGCCTGACGCGCGGGGGCCTGCCCCACGCCTCCCTGCAGGACGTTGCCGAGGATCACTTCTTCCACGGCGCCGGCGTCGATCCGGGCGCGCCGCACCGCTTCCTTCACGACCAGCGCCCCCATTTTGGGCGCGGTCAGCGGGGCGAGCCCACCGAGGTATTTCCCGATGGGCGTGCGGCAGGCGCTCAGGATGACGGGCGTGGTCTGGTCAGTCATTCATTAGTCCCCGGTCTCAAAGTAACGAGGTGAGCGCCCGGGTGCGAACCTCGTCTTGCAGCTTGCTGACGAATTCGGCCAGGGGCAGCACGACCTGTTTCTTGCCTTCACCGCGCGCCCGGATCGCCACCGTGCCGGCGTCCGCTTCCCGCTGTCCCACCACCGCCATGTACGGCACCTTGTGGGTCTCGGCATCGCGGATCTTGTAGTTCAGCGTCTCACTGCGGTCGTCCACCCAGACCCGGAGTCCCGCCGCGCGCAGGGCGTCACCGGTCTTCTTCGCGGCCTCGAGCTGGGCGTCGGCGATGGGCAGCACCCGGACCTGCTCCGGTGACAGCCAGAGCGGGAATGCGCCCGCGAAGTGCTCGATCAAGAACCCCACGAAGCGCTCGAGCGTTCCGTAGATGGCGCGGTGCATCATCACCGGACGGTGCGGCTTGTTGTCGGTGCCCGTGTACTCGAGCTGGAACCGTTCGGGAAGCTGGAAGTCGAGCTGGATCGTGGCGCCCTGCCATTCGCGCCCGATCGCGTCGTTGAACTTGATGTCGATCTTGGGACCGTAGAACGCGCCGCCGCCCTGGTCGAGCCGGTACGCCATGCCGCGACGCTTGAGTGCCTGCTCGAGCCCCTGTTCGGCCACATCCCACATCTCGTCGGCACCCAGTTTTTTCTCCGGGCGCGTGGCGAGATCCAGCCGGTACTTGAGCCCGAACGTCTTGCCCAGCACCAGCTCCACGATGTCGAGCAGCTGGAAGATCTCCTGCTCGATCTGGTCTTCGCGCAGGAAGATGTGCGCGTCGTCCATGGAGAGGCCGCGCACGCGCAGCATCCCGTGCAGGACGCCCGACCGCTCGTTCCGGTACACGTTGGCGATCTCGGCCAGCCGGATCGGGAGGTCGCGGTAGCTGCGCTGCTGTGACGCGTAAACGAGAATGTGCATCGGGCAATTCATCGGCTTCACCCGATAGCGCACCTCTTCCCCCTCCCCTTCTCCCCCCGCCATGGCCGGAAACTGGTTCTCGGCATACAGCGGCAGGTGTCCGGAGCGCAGGAAGAGCTGCTCCCGCGTGATGTTCGGCGTGTACACCAGCTGATAGCCGCGCTCGAGGATCACATCCTCGATGAACCGGCGGAGCTGGAAGTTCAGCATGGCGCCCTTGGGGTGCCAGAAAATGAGACCCGGCCCCACGTCCTCCTGGATCGAGAACAGGTCGAGCTGTTTGCCGATCACCCGGTGGTCGCGCTTCTTCGCCTCCTCGAGGCGATGCAGGTACGCCTCGAGGTCTTCCTTCGAGAACCACGCCGTCCCGTAGATGCGCTGGAGCATCTGCCGCCGCTCGTCGCCGCGCCAATAAGCCCCGGCCGCGTGCAGCAACTTGACGTGCTTGATCTTCCCCGTGCTGGCGACGTGCGGTCCCCGGCACAGGTCGACGAACGGGCCGTCGGTATACACGGAAATCGTTTCGTTCTCGCCCAGGTCGTCGATGCGCTCGAGCTTCAGCGGGTCGTCCGTGAACCGCTTCTTCGCTTCGGCGCGGCTCACCTCTTCCCGCACGAACGGGTAGTCGGCGGCCGCCACCTCCTTCATCCGGGCTTCGATCTTCTCGAGATCCTCGGGCGTGAAGGGCGTCGGTACTTCGAAGTCGTAGTAGAACCCGTCCTCGATGGGCGGTCCAAACCCGATCTTGGCGTGCGGGAACAGCTGGCGGACGGCCGTGGCCAGCACGTGCGCCGACGAATGCCGGAGCACGTCCAGCGCCTCGGGCGTCTTGTCCGTCAGAATGGCGATGGTGGCCCCGTCCGGGACCGGACGGGACAGATCCCGGACTTCCCCGTTCACCTTGATGGCGAGCGCGGCCTTCGCGAGCCCCGGTCCGATCGCTTTGGCGACGTCCGCACCCGTGGCGCCGGACGCGAGGGTCTTGAGGCTCCCGTCAGGGAGCTTGACCTGCAAGTCGGCCATGGCCGGCTACTCCGACTGGGCCGCCGGCACTCCGGCGTCCATGGTGGGAAGGCGCTGGCCGTCGCGGAAGTAGAAGGCGATGGCGACCGCGATCAGCAGGGCCACGGCGGCCCAGCGGACCAGGCGACTGACGGGCATGAGGTCGGAATCTTCGGGCATGACGGAATCTAGACGGCTAGACGGTTAGACGGTTAGTCCTCCCCGCTCGCGTCCATGGCCTCTCTAACCGTCCAGCCGTCTAACCGTCTAACTTTCCGGAATGCCCGAATTCTCCCTCCCCCCGCAATACGACGCCTCGGCGGTGGAGTCCGCCCTGTACCGCCGCTGGCTCGACGCCGGGATCTTCACGGCCCACGTCGATTCCCCGAAAAAGCCGTACGTCATCGTGATTCCGCCCCCCAACGTGACGGCCGTGCTCCACATGGGACACGGGCTGAACGACACCCTGCAGGACGCCATCATCCGGTTCGAGCGGATGCGGGGCCGGGAAACCCTCTGGCTGCCCGGCACCGACCACGCCGGGATCGCCACCCAGAACGTGGTGGAAAAGCAGCTCGCGGCGGAGGGAAAGACCCGCTTCGACCTGGGCCGGGAGGCGTTCGTCCAGCGGGTGGCGGACTTCGTCAGCCGGACCGGGGCGGTCATCCTCGACCAGCTCAAGACCATCGGCTGCTCGTGCGACTGGAGCCGGACCCGGTACACGCTGAGTCCGGAGCTTTCCCGCGCGGTGCGCGAGGTGTTCGTCCGGCTCTGGGAAGAGGGCCTGATCTACCGGGGACACCGCGTCATCCACTGGTGCCCGCGCTGCCTGACCGCGCTCTCGGATGAAGAGGCCGAGTTCCACGAGACCAGCGGGAACCTCTACTACATCCACTATCCGCTGGCCGACGGCTCCGGTCAGGTGACGGTGGCGACGACCCGCCCGGAGACGCTGCTGGGGGACACGGCCATCATTGTGCATCCGGAGGACCCCCGGGGTGCCAGGTACATCGGCAAGAAGGCGAAGCTCCCGCTCACGGGACTCGAGATTCCGATCCTCGCCGACGAAAGCGTTGACAAGGAGTTCGGGACCGGCTTCGTGAAGGTGACGCCCGCGCACGACGCCAATGACTTCGAGGTTGGGCTCCGCCATCACCTCGAAATGCCACTCATCATGACTGAGGATGGCAGAATGGGGGATGGACGGCAGCCGGCTGCCCTAAAGGACTCCCTGTCGGTCGCCGGCAGCCGTATCCCCCGTGAGCTGGAAGGGCTCGATCGCTTCGACGCGCGCAAGAAAATCGTGAAGATGCTCGAGGCCCAGGGCCTGCTCGCGAAGGTCGAGTCGCACCAGCACGCGGTGCGCCGCTGCTACCGGTGCGACAGCATCGTGGAGCCCCGGCTCTCCGATCAGTGGTTCGTGAAAATGAAGCCCCTCGCCGAGCCGGCGCTCGCGGCGTTCCGGAAAGGTGAAGTGCGCTTCGTGCCCGAGCGCTGGGAGACGACGTACGTGCAGTGGCTCGAGGGCATCCGGGACTGGAACATCTCCCGGCAGCTCTGGTGGGGACACCGGATCCCGGTGTTCACGTGCACGAAGTGCAAGCACCAGTGGGCGGACCGCGTGGATCCCGCGTCGTGTCCCAAGTGCGGCGGGCCGGTGACGCAGGACCCCGACGTGCTCGACACCTGGTTCTCGTCGTGGCTCTGGCCCTTCTCGACGCTGGGCTGGCCCGACCAGACCGCCGACCTCGAGCACTTCTATCCCGGCCACACACTGGTCACCGCCCCGGAGATTCTCTTCTTCTGGGTGGCGCGGATGATCATGTCGGGCATCCACGTAATGAAGCAGGTCCCGTTCCACACCGTGTATCTCCACGGCACCGTGCGGGACACGAAGCACCGCAAGATGTCCAAGTCCCTCGGCAACGGCATCGATCCGCTGGACGTGGTGCGGCTGTACGGCGCAGACGCGCTCCGCTGGACAGCGATCGCCGGGGTGTCCGTCGGCTCGGATCTGATGCTCGACAACGAGGATCTCGAGGCCACCTTCGCGCCCGGGCGTAACTTCGCGAACAAGCTCTGGAACATCGGGCGCTTCATTCTCTCCCAGCTGCCCGAGCAGGTGCCCGCGATCGACTCGATCGACCGGAAAGCCCTGACCCTCGCCGACCGCTGGATTCTCTCGCGCGGTCAGGCCACCATCGACGCGGCGACCAAGGCGAACGAGCAGTTCCGGCTCGACGAGGCCGCGAAGCTCTGCTATGAATTCGTCTGGGGAGACCTGGCGGACTGGTACCTGGAATCGGCCAAGGGACGGATGGGGCCTGCCGCGTACGCGGTGCTCGCCCATTGCTTCGACGTCGGCCTGAGACTGCTCCACCCCGACGTGCCCTTCATTACTGAAGAGCTTTGGCAGAAACTCCCGGGCCGGAAGCCCGCTGAGCTTCTGGCGGCGGCCGCGTGGCCCGTGTCCAGCGCCAAAGCCCGGGACCCGGAGGCCGACCTGGCGTTCGGCCGCGTGCAGGAGCTGATCACGGCCATTCGCTCGATTCGTGCCGAGTACCGCATCCCGCCGAAGACGCGCCTGATCGCTGCGCTGACCAGCAAACACGCGGACGCGTACGCGGCCGAGACTGAGACGATCATCCGGCTTGCCGGACTCGAGACCCTGACCCTGGGGCCTGCCCCGAAGGGTGTGGGCGCGCATGCCGTACTCAAGGATGGCAGTGATGTGTTCGTGGCCCTCGGCGGCTCGATCGATGTCAGCCAGGAGTGCAAACGCCTCACCACTGATCGCGACCGCCTGGACAAGCAGCTCACCGGCCTCTCGGCAAAACTGTCGAACGAGAGCTTCGTGTCCCGCGCGCCGGCAGACGTGGTGGCGAAAGAGCGGGAAAAGGAACAGGCCTGGCGCGCACAGGTGGGAGCCCTGAACGACAAGCTGAAGGCGCTCGGGTGCGCCTGACCCGGACCATCCTGGCCGGCCTGGTCTTGCTGGTGGCCTGCGCGAGTGAGGGGTCCCCCCCCGGCGCGCCGCCGCGCCTCACGCCCCCCGCCATCATCCTCGTCTCCCCGGACTCAGGCGCCATCCTGCCCGCGTTCTCCGGCGACGCGGTCATCCAGTTCGACGAAGTGATCGACGAGATGGCGCAGGGCTCAGGGGGAGCTCCGGGCGCCGTGACCGGACTGGGCCGGCAGATCGTTCTCTCGCCGGTCGCCGGACCCGTGAAAGTCTCGTGGCACCGCTCCGCGATCCACATCAAGCCGAAGGAAGGGTGGAAGCCGGGGCGCGTGTATCATCTCCAGCTGCTCCCGGGAATCGTGGATCTCCACCGGAACATCCTGAAGCGCGGGGCAACGATCATTTTCTCTACCGGCCCCAAGATCCCCACGGCGTCCCTCCGGGGGCTGGCCCTGTCCTGGGTGGAGCAACACACGCTCACCTTGGGCCTGGTCCGTGCCGTGCTCAAGCCCGACACGATCGCGTACCTCACGTACACCGACTCCGCGGGGCGCTTCCGGCTGGACGACGTGCCGCCCGGCCAGTACGTCGTCTACGCCGTGAACGATCAGAACTCGAACCGCATGCGCGACCCCCGCGAGGCGTACGACTCCGCCCTCGTCACCCTCGACAGCACGGCGACGACCACGCTCTGGGCTTTCGTTCACGACACCACCGGTCCGCGCATCCGTCAGTCCGAGCCGATCGACTCGGTGTCGTTCCGGGTCACCTTCACCGCCCCGCTGGCCACCACCGGCCTCCCCGATACCGCGACAGTGCATGTCTTCGAGCTCCCCGATTCGACTCCGGTCAAGGTGGCCCGGGTCCTTTCGCCCGCGGCCAATGACTCGCTGGTCTCCCGGGAACGGGCCGTGACGGATTCCCTGCGCCGCGCGGCGGACACCACGAAGCGTGCCCAGGCGAACGACACGACGGCGCGCAAACCGGCACCGCAGCGCCCGATCCAGGCACCGCCTCCTTCGCACCAGGGCGGCATCGCCCCGGCACCGGACAGCACCGTCATCAAGCTGCTCGCCACGAGGCCCATACCGACCGACAAGCTCGTGGTCCGGATGGGAGTCCCGCTCAAGCCGTCGACCAAATATTTCGTCCGGATCACCGGAGCCACGAACCTGGCCGGCGCCCGCACGGACGCCGTCGCGGTCCTCACCATCCCGGTGCCCAAGAAAGTCCCCGCGGACTCCACCAAAGCGCCGGCCAAGACGCCGCCGACCAGGCACCAGTGACCGACCCGCGCCGGAAGCTCCCGTCAGTCGACGCGATGCTCGCGCAGCCCGGCATCGCCCGGCTCCTGCCGGGCCATCCGCGGCCCCTCGTGGTCAACGCGATCCGGACCGTGCTCGACGGCGCCCGCGCCGCCGGAGGCGTCGAGCCCGCCGAGGGCTGGAGCTCGGCGGTGGAACGACGGTTGTCCCGTGTGTCGGCGCCGTCATTCCAGCCCGTGATCAACGCCACCGGTGTGGTGCTCCACACCAACCTGGGCCGGGCACCCCTGGCCACACGGGCCTTGGAGGCGATGACGACGATTGCGGCGGCGTACTCCACACTCGAGTACGACGCCGGCGCGGGCGCGCGCGGGTCCCGTCACGTCCACTGCCGGGACCTGCTCGTCGAGCTGACGGGCGCCGAGGACGCGCTGGTGGTGAACAACGCGGCGGGAGGGTTGCTGCTGGCGCTCGCGGCGCTGGGACGCGAAGGCGAAGCGATCGTGTCGCGCGGCGAGCTGGTCGAGATCGGCGGCGCCTTCCGCGTGCCGGATATCATGGCCCGCTCGGGTGCGAAGCTGGTCGAAGTCGGGACCACCAACCGCACGCACCTGGACGACTACGCCAAAGCCATCGGCCACAAGACGCGGGTCCTGCTGAAGGTCCACCGGTCGAACTTCAAGGTCTCGGGGTTCACGGCCGACGTGTCACCCCACGAGATCGCGCAGCTCGCGCGCGCGAGCGGCGCGGCGGCGCTCTTCGACCTCGGCTCGGGGCTCTTGCTCGACCTCGCCCCCTGGGGCCTGTCGGGTGAACCCCTGGTGAAAGATGCGGTCGCCTCGGGTGTGGACCTCGTAGTCTTCAGCGGCGACAAGCTGTTGGGCGGGCCCCAGGCGGGGATCCTCGTGGGCACCCGTGCCGTGATCGACGCCTGCCGCAAGGATCCGACGGCCCGCGCCGTCCGCGCCGACAAGCTCACGCTCGCGGCACTGGAGGCCACGCTGCGGCTCTATCGCGAACCCGAAACAGCCCGCCGGGAGATTCCGGTGCTGCGGATGCTCACGACGTCCCTCGACGATCTCAAACGTGCGGGGGAGACGTTGGCGAAAGGCGTTGGTTCCGAAGCCGACGTGATCCCCGGTGAGTCTGAAGTCGGCGGCGGGTCGTTCCCCGGTACCACGCTCAAGACCTGGCTGGTGCGGATCACCGTCAGCCATCTCTCGGCAGACGGGCTCTCGGACCGGCTGCGCGCCGGAACGGCCGTCGCGCCGCCCGTGATCGCGCGGATCGCGGACGGGCGTGTGGTGCTCGACCCCCGCACCATCTTCCCCGATCAGATCGCCGCCACCGCGCGCGCCGTCCGTTCCGCCATCGATGCCTGAGCCGGGACGGAGACGGCCCGCGGTCTTTCTCGATCGCGACGGGACCCTGATCGAAGATCCCGGTTTTCTCTCCGACCCCGCGAAAGTGAAACTGCTGCCGGGAGCGACGCAGGCGGTCCGCCGGCTGAACCAGGCCGGCCTCGCCACGGTGATCGTGACCAATCAATCGGGCATCGCCCGCGGGCTGATCACGGTGGCGCAGTACGACGCGGTGCACGCGCGCCTGGTCCAGCTCCTGGCCGGAGCGGGTGCGCGGCTCGACGGCGCCTACGTCTGCCCCCATCATCCGGACATCACCGGTCCCTGCGATTGCCGGAAGCCCGGCACCCGCCTCTTCCGGGACGCCGCCACCGAGCTGACCCTGGACCTCGGCCGTTCCTTTTATGTGGGAGACCGGATGACGGACATCGAACCCGCCCGTACCCTGGGTGGCCGTGGGATCCTGGTCCGCACCGGGCACGGAGACGAAAACGCGCAGGCGGCCATCGAGAAGGGGTACACCGTCGTGGCCGACATTCAGACCGCCGTCGACTTGATCCTCGAGCACCAGTGACGCGCGCCGGAGTCTCCGCGGTCTTCCTGGTCGTGGCCGTCGTGGCGGTCCGCCCTGTCGCGGCGCAGGCCGACACCGCCCGCGAGATCACCGTCGGGTCATCGGTGACGGGTCACCTCTCCAAGCAGGACGCGCGCACTGCCGATGGGACGTACGCCCAGGCGTGGCACTTGAGGGGCACGCCGGGGCACGTCGTCACCGTGGACCTGGCCTCCAGGGACTTCGACGCCTTCCTGATGGCGCGCGGTGCCGGGTTGGATTCCACGAGCGGCCCGCTCCAGGACGACGATTCCGGCGGCCATTGCAACGCCCGCCTCACCCTGCGCATCCCCGCCAACGGCGAGTGCACGGTCGTGGTGACCACATCGAACCGGAATGTCGTGGGAGACTTCACACTGGCGGTCAGGTCGGGCGCCATTCCCGCGTCGCTCGCCCCCTGTCACGGATGACCGTCACTCCGGTGCGGGTGGCGGTCCTGGCGTCGGGCGGCGGGACCAATCTGCAGGCGCTCCTGGATGGACTGACGGGAGCGGGCAGCCACACCGCCCGCGTCACCAGGGTGATTTCGAACCGGAGCGATGCGGGCGCCCTGGATCGCGCGCGCCAGGCGGGCGTTCCGGCGCTCACGTTGTCGGACCCCGGGAACGCGCAGGAATACCTCGACGCCCTCGGTGACACGCAGCTTGTGGTCCTGGCCGGATACCTGAAGCTGGTCCCGGTTCCGGTCGTGTCGCGGTTCGAGTGGCGGATGATTAACATCCACCCCGCCCTGCTCCCCGATTTCGGCGGCCCGGGCATGTATGGGATGCGGGTGCACGAGGCCGTCCTGGCGGCCGGCCGGAAGGAATCGGGAGCGAGTGTCCACTACGTGACCGAGGAGTACGACCGGGGCGACGTGATCGCCCGGGCGCGGGTTCCGGTGCTCCCCGGAGACACCGCCGGCACGCTGGCGGCGCGGGTCCTGACCGCCGAGCACCGGTTGCTTCCCCACGTCGTCACCGTCTTGTCCCTGATGGGTTTGCCGAATCACGCCGTCCGGTTGGAGGACCTCGATGCACAGTAGCCGCGCGGCGGTCGCCGCCATCGTTCTCTCGGTCGCCGTCACGGCGTCCCTGCCCTCGCAGTCGCTCGATTCACTGACCCTCCGCTTCGCGGGCTTCACCACAGTGTCGGGCTACGAGCAGCCGGTGATGGACTCGCTGCTGGCGCTCCTGCCGGGGGCAACGCGCGATCGTCTCGGGGACGTCAGCGTCACCCTCGGCTCGGGTGCTCCCCGGCGCCTCGTGTCCTGCCCGATCGACGAGGCCGGATATGCGGTCGGGGGCATCACGGCAGACGGGTATCTGACGCTCCATCGCGAGGGCCGCATCACCAATCCGCTCTTCGAGCAGCAGCTCGAGGGCCACCGGGTCATCGTCTTCGGCGCGTCCGGCCCCCTGCCGGGGGTCGTCGGCGTCCGGTCGGTGCATCTCACGCGTGGGCGGGCCGCAAATGAGACCCCCTTCACAGCCGATGACGCCTACGTCGACATCGGCGCCACGTCGGCAGGTGAAGCGGCCTCCCTGGGCGTTCGGATGCTCTCACCGGTGGCACTGGAAAAGAGACCCCACCGCTATGGCGACGGCGTGGCGGCGCCGGCGGTGGGCCGGCACGCGGCCTGCGCGGCACTCGCCGCCGCGCTCCTCTCTCATCCCAAAGTCATGGGGTCGCTCGTGGCCAGCTTCACTGTGCAGGGGCTGCAGGGGGGCAACCCCGGACTGGGAAGCGTGACGGCCCTGCAAGGCCCGTTCGCGGATACGCTGACTGCCACACTGATTGTGAAGTACCGGGAGACCGCGGCGGAAACCGTGGTCCTCAGTGACGTGCAGGCGCTCGAGCGGCGGATCGTGCAGTGGATCGGAGGTGCGAAGTGAAGCGCCTCGTCATCGCCATGACCTTCATTGTCGCACCGGTCCTCCGCGCGCAATCCACGGTCGCCGAGGCCGACTCGGTCCTGGCGCGGCTCATCCCCCTGTATGGCGTGTCCGGCAGTGAGGCGCCGGTGCGGGAGGTCGTGAAATCCCTCCTGCCCTCCTGGGCCAAGCCGGAGGTCGATACCGCCGGTAACGTCTGGCTGCGGGTGGGATCGGGAGGGGCCCCCGTGGTCTACGTGGCGCACATGGATGAGATCGGCTTCAAGGTCTCCGCCATTCTGGACGACGGATCTCTCCAGCTCGACCGCCAGGGCGGATTCTTCGAGTCCCTGTTCGAGGGCCAACCCGCGCTGGTCCACACGCCGAAGGGTGATGTGCCGGGAGTCTTCCCGACGCGGGACTCGATCCCGCGCGATCCGCGCGAATTGCGGCACCAGCCTCCGCTGGGTCGCGTCGAAGGCGATCCCCTGCGCTCAACGCTCCGAGTCGACGTCGGCACGACGTCCCGCGCCGCCACCGAAGCCCTCGGCGTCACCGTCGGCTCCACCGTCACCATGCCGAAGAGCTATCAGCGGCTCGCCGGATCCCGCGCGACCGGCCGCTCGTTCGATGACCGTGTGGGGGACGCGGCGCTGATTCTCGCCGTGCGGCATCTCGACCGGTCCAAACTCACGCACCAGGTGATCTTTCTCTGGTCCACGCGCGAAGAGATCGGGCTCGAGGGGGCCCGCGCGGCCGCGCACGCGCTCGGCACCGCACCCGCCCGGGTGTATGCCATCGACACCTTTGTGTCGTCCGACGCGCCTCTCGATCCCAAGAACTTCGCCGACCAGCCCATCGGCCAGGGCGCCGTGGTCAGGGGGTTGGACAACAGCTCGGTCACTCCTCCTTCGCTGGTCGACTCCGTGCTGACCATCGCGACGGCCCGGCACGTTCCCATCCAGGTGGGCACCACCAACGGCGGGAACGACGGCTCGATGTTCGTGCCGTTCGGCGTGCCCGACGTCGCGCTGGGGTGGCCCCTCCGCTACTCGCACTCCCCGGCCGAGGTGATCGACCTGAAGGACGTGGCGTCGCTCGCCGACATCGTGCAGGCCACCGCGGAGGTGCGGTGAGAGCGCTGATTTCCGTTTCCGACAAGCGCGGAGTCGC
>Ga0209178_1000080_pt1 | contig 24351 bp, 29 predicted proteins | sample GAAS200_FD_187521 | JGI IMG/M metagenome (GOLD analysis project Ga0209178, IMG submission 187521) | Agricultural soil microbial communities from Georgia to study Nitrogen management - GA AS200 (SPAdes) (version 2) | ecosystem: Environmental > Terrestrial > Soil > Agricultural land | place: USA... | reverse complement strand
TGTCGAAAATGTCCCCGATCCGAAAATCCTGAATGCGCGCGACGCAATCGTACGCATCACCAGCACCTGCATCTGCGGTTCCGATCTTCATTTGTATGACGGCTACGTTCCCACGCTCGAGCAGGGCGACATTCTCGGGCATGAACTTATGGGTGAGGTCGTTGAAGTTGGCTCCGCCATTCAGCCGGACACACTCAAAGTTGGTGATCGCGTCGTCGTTCCCTTTACTATCGCTTGTGGCAAGTGCTTTTTCTGCGAGAACGAGCTGTGGTCCTGCTGCGACAACACAAATCCCAATGCCTGGATCGCCGAGAAGATGACGTGGGGCCACTGAAAATTCCAGCCCATCTCTCCGATGAAAAGGCCGTCTTTCTTTCGGACATCTTTCCCACCGGTTATATGGCCGCAGTCAACTGCGACATAAAACCGGGCGACACCGTCGCGATCTGGGGCTGCGGGCCCGTGGGGCAATTCGCAGTCCGCAGCGCTTTCATGCTCGGTGCAGGCCGCGTAATCGCCATCGACAAAATTCCCGAACGCCTGCAGATGGCGAAAGCCGCCGGTGCGGAGACGATCAATACTGAACGCGTCGAAAGCGTCGTCGACACCCTTCAGTATATGACCGGCAATCGCGGCCCCGATTCCTGCATGGACGCTGTCGGCATGGAAGCCTCCGGCCATTCTCTCTTCTTCTTCATCGATCGCATGAAGCAATCCCTCAAGCTCCAAATGGACCGCGCCGAAGTGCTTCGCCAATGCATTCGCGCATGCCGGAAAGGCGGCACGATCTCCGTGCCCGGCGTCTACGCTTCATTTATCGACAATGTCCCGATGGGCGCCGTGATGAATAAGGGGCTCACGATCAAGACCGGGCAGACGCACATGATGCGCTATATGCGTCCTTTGCTCGAACGCATCGAACGCGGCGAGATCGATCCTAGCTTTGTCGTCAGCCACCGCGTGCCTATCGACCGCGGGCCTGAAATGTACAAAGTTTTTCGCGACAAGCAGGACCATTGCACAAAGGTCGTGCTAGATCCCTGGGCCACAGCCGCCTAATAGGCTCCTGAGTGCCGCGGTCTTGTAAATAGAATTCCACGGAGAAAGATCATGTCTGAACGCAATTTCGAAGGCAAAGTAATCGTCATTACGGGCGCATCCAGCGGATTCGGCAAAGGCGCTCTCGAATTCGCCCGTCAGGGCGCAAATGTGGTTCTCGCCGCTCGTCGCAATCAGGCGCACGACGACCTTGCCCAACGATGCAAGGCGCTCGGCGGCTGGCGGCAATAGACTGCGACAGGGCGTCCGAAACGCCGGATACTAGGCAACCTGCAAAATTTCCCGGCTGCCCGTGATCCAAAGGTCCGTGTAACCCTTCATTTTTTCGCGAAATGCCGCATTGGTGGCGTAATCCTTCATGGTAGCTTCGAACGCACCGATATTTTCTGCCTCATATTCCAGAATCACGCGGTTGAAATCGCCGGTCATATCCGTTAGCACTCGAAATTTCCCGAGCTTTGAACTGCCGGCCGCCTCTTTGAGTTGAGCGGCGAGTTTGCTGGCGAGCCCCGGCTTGGCTGTAAAGCAATTACGAACAATAATCATGAGTAACTCCTCTGATTGAAATTGTGATTTAGATCGGGCGAGCCGCAGGCGCGGTTCGGGCGCGAGAATCATACCATCGATGAGCTGCCGCCGACTCCAATCGAGATCGGCTCCAGCCAGGGGACATCAAATACTTTCAATCGGCGACGTTCCGCTTCGCTGTCAGGCGCTTCTGTTTCTCTTCGAGCAGGCGGTTGATTTCTCGAACTAAGTCCATCAACTTCTGAGGATCCTGTTCGTTAGCGGCTTGTTCACACAGTATTTGCCAGCGCTCTTTGACCGGCCCTTGCATAGCAGACTAACCCTCGCACGACTCTCTAGATGTACGTTTCTAGCGGAATCTCCGTTGCGGCGTCAAGGCGTTTGATACCATGTGGTATCAATGGACGCCCACGGCCGCACATCATTGCTCATCCGCTGTTCGCCGCAGGATGCGCAGACAATTCATGCGGAGGGGTTGGCGCAACATCGCAGCGTGAGCGGCTATCTGCTGAACGTGCTCGAACGAAGTATTTGGATCGAGGAAAGGTCCCAGGTCGGGCTGCCGTACGCGATTAAAATCGCTCCTCCCGATACTTCCGAGGGCCGCACGGCCATCCACTTGCGTTGCACCGTAGAGCAGGCTAATGGAATCCGCGGAGCGGCAAAAAGACGGCTTTCGAGTATCAGCAGGTTCGTGGTCTTTTCACTGCATCGGCAATGGAGAGCCGTCGAACGGGCCCGCAATTCCTGACTGCCGTTCCGATTAAAGTTCCTTTTTTTGATTAATTTGCTGTCACGACGCATATTGTAGAGGCACAAGAAGGTTCCATCTGTACTCGGATTGGTGAGGGACGGTCAGCACAGTAGCCTCCGCTCGTACGGAGTCAATGGTACGGTTAATAATCATACGAGTTAACTCAGAGGTGCGCCTCCACTAACGGGCAGGTTGTCCAATGGCGTGAAGAATGCTAATAAATCATAATTAAGATGGCTAACCGAATCGGTAGGCGCGAACTCCTATTTTGGTTCGCTACATCAGTTGCTCTAGCTGCAATCGCGCTCGCAATTATCTCCGCGCGCGCACATGAACCATTGGAGCCGGGACGAACGTGGTATCCGTGGTCACAGGCTATCTGGCTTGTTCTTGTTGCACTGGTCATGCTGAGGGCAGCCGTATGCAGGTTTCATGACCTTGGTTGGGCTAGCTGGTCAGTTCTCGTCATGGCTATTCCCTTCATCAGTCCAATAGCTCTCTTGTTCCTGCTGCTCGCACCGGGACAGAAAGAGCCAAATTCCTATGGGGATCCGCCAATATTTCTCGAGCGGTTTCGAACTGGGCCCGGTTCGCGAAAATCTGTCCGGGTGGCCATTAAACAGTAGGGGCGTCCCGTTTATCGCGAAAGAACCCGATGGATGCAATGGCGAATAGGAGTGCGCCTGTTCCAATGGCGGGAACGCCAAGATCGCGTGCGAAGTGTGGGAAATACTGAATTGCTAGGATGCCAAAGCCAAATCCGATTAAGACGCGGGCGATTACGAAAAGCCATATCTCCACGGGAGATAACATCTTTACCCGCTCAGCGTTAGCTTTGAGCATTCCGCCTCCAGGTGGTCCGCTTTATAGCGTAGCCGGTTGATTAGCTGGCGTAAACCGACTCGGCCAGATAGTAAACAGCCGGGGCATGCGGACGCTCCTGACTGTGTGCCATGGCCGCCAGTGCGCGTAGCATTGATCATGGGAAGTTGGAAACGTGCAGCAGAAGAGAAACTCCGGAGGCCGCGCGAACGGAGAAACGAAAATGCGTGAGTTTATAGCCGAAATCGATGCCGCACTTTCCGGCGACGGACCAATTCCTAAGAAGCGAGCCCTCCTCTGGATTGACACGGCGTCCGATTCGGACTTGTCCACATTGGCGAAGCTCTATCGCCTTACAGGAGAAGGTTACTATCGGATTCAGCCTGAACTTGGCATGGAGCCGACGTGCGCATTGGTCCAGCGGTATCTCCTGCAATGCATTCGACAAAACATCACTGACGACGATGAAATCGAAAATCGATTCGAGGCCTGCATGTCATTGCATTTGTGGCTCCGGCATCTGATCGAGACCGGAGGCACCAGGGCCATTGTGACCCAAGTAGCCCAAGCCATAACGAAGCTATTCCTCGAAAGTAACGAAGATGTCCGCTACACAATCGAGACAGGATTTCTCGAGCATGCGCTGGAAACAGCCGCCCTGCGCCCGTATTTTGAGCATTGGGCAGCCGATCCCAAGTTGCAAAGGGCGTGGGAAGAGTGTGTGAAATGGGGCGAAGCACACCCTGACTACACGTGGAATCTGACTCAAAGGAAAAGCGCTCCCACGGGCGAAGATTGATTCGGTGCTGGCAGGTGCCGAATTCTATCGACACGAGAAGGTCCCTTTTTAAGGGATTTAGTGGCTCGCTGCGGCATTATCGCTCAGGATCGCTCGTATGGATTCCAGCAGCGTGGCCGTGCCGGCAGATTTTGAAAGGACCAGATCCACGCCGGCGGCTTTCGCCATGCCCGTATGAACGCTGTTCTCCCAAAACGTGAAAAGAACGATTCGCGTTTCGGGGTACATGCTTTTGATTGCGAGCGCCGCTTCCACGCCATTCATTTTCGGCATCGCGACGTCCATCAGAATCAGATCGGGGCGCAGCTCCGTCGCTTTCGCGACTGCTTCGAATCCATCGCCCGCTTCGCCGCAAATTTCCAATTGCATCGTGACGCGGAGAAAAACGCGAAGCGCTGCGCGGACGTACTTGCTGTCATCGACGACAAGAACCTTATTCATGTCGCAGAGCCTAACCGTCTACACACAGCTATTTCAATCGAGACTGTCACTTAGTACATTGGTACCGGTCGGAGGGCTGCCTCTCGTCTCAATCTGCGACGGTTATTGTGATTTTCAAGAGCCCGGAAGAGACGCATTGAAATGCGACTGCACGTTTTGAATGTTAATCGAGGAGCACGTCTGTGAGAAGAACGCTTACGGCAGTGATTTTCACTGGACTATTGATTTTTGCTGCCGGTGGCGTGCTTTCCGGCGCAACAGACGTAGGTTCCGGCGGATCCTCTATTCTCGAACCGGCATCAGGAGCGCTGCTTGGGCAATTCTACGGGGCCGGTACCATAGATCAGACTACGCAGAAGCTCGGCCGGACCCCAGCTATTCACCTTACGTATTATCGCTGGGAATCCGATTGGACCGGCACGGTCACTCAGGCGGACTTGGCGGCTGGACGCATTCCTCTCGTAAATTGGGAGCCGCACAACATCGATTTTACAAAGATCGTAGACGGCAGCCTTGACGATACGATTATTGCGCGTGCAAAGGGATCCAAAGCGCTCGGCAAGAAGTTTTTCCTCGACTTTGCCGCTGAGATGAACGGCGACGAGGCATGGGATGGCAACAACGCGCCTCTATACGTTTCCGCTTATCGCCATATTCATGACATTTTCGTTGCCCAGGGCGCGACGAACGTCGTGTGGGCATGGTGCCCGAACGTTACCGATACCCACGGGGGCAACCGCACCACGATGGACTACTATCCCGGCGACGCGTATGTCGATTGGACCGGAGTTGACGGGTACAACTGGGGCGTTAAGAACGGCGGCTGGGAAACTTTCCAGCAAGTCTTTCAAAATATCTATCCGCTGCTCGCGGCGAAGAAAAAACCAATCCTGATCGGAGAAATGGCTTCCGGTGAAGTCGGCGGCGACAAAGCCAAGTGGATCGCCGATATCATTCCGACGCTGCGCACCAATTATCCGCTGATCAAGGGCCTTGTGTGGTTCGACATCAACAAGGAGGAAGATTGGCGCATCAGTTCGTCTCCCGCTTCGGAAGCGGCCTACATCCATATGGCAAACGATCCTTATTTCAAGCCCTAGGAGACTGCGGCTGGCGCAGGGCGCTGCAAGGGCGCCCCTGCGAAAAATCACTTCCAGTTGGCTTTGTCCTGCGGCTGAAAAGCACCGAGAGTGGTGAATTTCCACCAGCGTCAGCGAGCGCTCTTTCCTAAACACGTAGATAGCGGCTGTTACCCCCACCTATTTCCCTGAATTCTTGAGCCTTACAGATTATGACCATTGGTCATAGTTGGCATCGTGCGTGCAAATCGATATGGCGAAGAGAAAGGTAGAGATACTCGATAGAGAGCGACTTACACGAAGGAGACAAACGATGAACGTTTCTAGGTGGCTGCGAAAGATTTCGTGCACTGTGGTCATGTTGGGGCTGGCCACGCTGGCGATTGGCGCCCATGCCGCGAACGCCGCGACCGCACCGACTCAGATGACTGAAGAACAGCACCTGAGCAAAATGGTGCGGCACGCGCTGGTGACAGTGCCGTGGTACGGCGTGTTCGATAATCTCGAATACTCGATCAACGGGAGCGAAGTGACGCTGTCTGGCCAGGTGGTACAACCCATCACGAAGAGCGATGCGGAAAACGCCGTGAAGCGCCTCGAAGGTGTGACGCGCGTGGTGGACAACATCACGGTGCTGCCGCTTTCGAACTTCGACGACCAGATCCGGCGCGCCGAGTACCGCGCCATTTTCAGAGACCCGACGCTTTCACGCTACTCCATGGGAGCCATCCCAGCGATTCACATCATCGTGAACAACGGTCACGTGACGCTTGTTGGCTCCGTGGACCGGGAGATGGATGCAAACGTTGCGAGAATCCGGGCACTCGGAGTGCCGGGCGTCTTCTCGGTAACGAATAATCTGCACGTTGGATAAGATCGCATGACCATCCCACTGGTCAAGTTGCAAAGGGCTAAGGCAAAAGGGGCGCGTGGCAAGCAGGCGCCCCAAAAGCCTGGCTTGTCTGGGCACTGACCTGCTGCCGCAAGGCGGCTAGCTTACACGCCTTGTCTGTTTCATGGTCGAGTCTGCCTCAGTGAACTTAAACGCGCGCCTCACCTCGCGCATGCCGGTACCCAGCTTCGCTATACGCCACATTTAAGCGCTGCTCTGGCTTTTTGCCACATTGCAGGCTTTACTCGGCAACGAATTCAAGTACGTAATGTATTGAAACGCCGCTCGAGTTGTGGCACCAACTTCTTTGCCCCAAATGCCAGCCCAAAGCACATCAGTACTAATCGTCGATGACAATTTCAATATCCGCGCTGCATTGCGCGCATTTGCCGAGCGAACGATGGGTATGCGGGTGTGTGCCTCGGCGGCGAATGGCGTCGAGGCAGTCGCAAGGGCTGAGGAGCACAGACCCGACCTGGTCCTGATCGATCTTTCGATGCCGATGATGAACGGGTTGGACGCGGCAGCCACCATTCGGAAGGCCGTTCCTCACGCGCACATCGTGGTTTTTACGCTTTTTTCGGATAACCTCGGTCAGCTTCTAGCCAAAGCGGCGGGGGTAGACCTGGTGGTATCGAAGGCAGAGGGAGCCGCCGGACTCCTGCATGCGCTGGAACCGTTTTTGGCGAATCGCCTGGCCACAGCACGAACTACTCCGCTATTCCCAGTCTAGCGTTCGAACCAAACAGCCTCGCTCGCTTGTTTTCCGTTCATCGGTCGTTTCGTGTACACTACCCGCCATTCGGCTCCGGTGTAACGCAACTCAAAGTCTCAGCGAAAACTTAGCGGAGGACAAGAATGAGCGCCCAGCCCATCCGTGCAAGCGCGCAACCGCGACGAATCGGCCGAAGCATCGCAGCATTGCTCGCCGGCTTCGCTGTCGGCATCATCCTTTCGCTCGCTACAGACGCTGCTCTTCGCGCTGCGGACATCTTCCCGCCTCAAGGGGAGCCTATGTGGAGTTCCACCCTTCTCGCGCTAGCAACGGCATATCGGACGCTGTATAGCTTCATGAGCAGCTATGTGATCGCGCGCCTCGCTCCCAACCGGCCTATGGGACACGCACTCGTGGGCGGATTCATCGGCCTCGCCGTAAACATCGCCGCCGTTGTGGCCACGTGGAATGCCGGTCTCGGTCCGCACTGGTACCCCATCTCGCTCGCTGTCGTCGCCCTCCCCACCGCCTGGGCAGGCGGCAAGCTCCGTGTTATGCAATTGCCGCCCCGCGCCTCGGCCGTTTAAGGCTTAAGCAGAGCCCGGCCTATATACCGACAATCGGCGTCAGCAGTCACTATTCACAGCTTTCTGGGAAGAAACGGGATGGTATGCTGAGGCATCTTACTGTTGCGAGGGCAATCAGCGGATGAAGCGGAGATGGGTAGGTATATTTTTCGCGGCACTAGTTCCGGTGGCGGCGGTTATTGCTGCGGCCAAAGGACAGGGCAGCAATACAGACAGCGGCGCGACAGCCGAAAATGCGGCGCCACAGGCGTGCCAAAGGACGCTTTTAACGAATTTTGATCCCGATAAAGGCGAATTTTTTGGCCATAATGTGCCTATTTGGAGCCTCGGAGACGGCTCCGCGATCATGTTCAGTTCAGGCATGACGATCGACGCGGACGGCGCTCCTAACGCCTACAATCCAGACAACACAGGGCTTGACGATCTCTCGAATGCTGGCGCACCGGGCCACTGGGACGGCATCGTAACCGACCACGGCGAGCCATTCGTCCAGGGCGCTGACGATCCCTTCCCCGGCTTCTATGTATCTCAAACGGCGCTAGTTGACTGGAGCAAGGAGATCACCGATCCGGCGCGCTATGTGGACGCATCAAAAATTCCGTACATCGTGCTTCCCGGCGAACTCTCGCATCAGTTCGGCGCGCGCCTCGGCGATTTCGCCGTCGTCGTGAATATGAGAAGGCGTATCGCAGCAAACGCGATCTTTGCCGATATCGGCACGCTGGGAGAAGGTTCAATCGCGTTGGCCGACCAGCTCGGCATCTGGTCCAATGCGCGCGAAGGCGGCACGCGCGGCGGAATTCTGTATCTGGTATATCCCGGCTCGGGCAACCGCCATCCGCGCACGCTAGAGGAGATCAATACCGAAACGGACAAGATTTTTCAGCAATGGGGAGGAATGGAACAACTGAGTTCGTGCCAAACCGGAATGGGCGCGGCACATCCTCAGGTGGTGGACAAGAGTTTCCACTGAGCGTCCGTCAGCGGCACGACAGAAAGCCGTCCCTGGCGCACTAATGGCGAAGTGGCGAACGCTTTATTCGACTTTATCTCGGCGAGCGTTATCGGTTTTTTCAGCGGCACGCCGGCCTTGATCGTCACCTGCGGACTCTTAGGATTGGAAGCGTCGACCGAAACGACCGACGCAGCGCCGACGGCGCTTTTTGTATCGCCCGTCTCGTAGATGATGAGCTTTTCGCCGGGTTTCATTTCGCGCAGGTTCTTGAGGGCGACCGGGTTGGAAACACCATCCCAAACTGTTTCGCCATCGCGCTGGAGATCGGCGAATGAATATTCGGAAGGCTCCGTTTTCAGAAGATAGAAAGGCATGGGCATTCTCCTCAGTTCGGTGCGAGCATTGTACACGGAGAGTTCGGGGAGCGCCAAAAGGGCGCGCGAGATCACCGGCAGGGGCGGACATGCGCCCCTACGCGGACGAGACAACTGAATGACGACAGCAACGGAAATGCAGCGCAAGCCGGCGAAAATAAAAATATATGTGACGACGGGCGAAGGCGTGGAGATCGCCTGGGCGGACGGGCACACGAGCCGCTACGATTTTCCTTATCTTCGCGACAACTGTCCTTGCGCGATGTGCAACGACGAGCGCGAGAAAAAAGAGCAGGAAAAGGCAAAAGGACTGCCCGCGCTGCCGATGTTTAAAGAGCGCGTGAAGGCGCGCGCCGCGAAGCCTGTGGGAAATTACGCGATCCAGATTGACTTCTCAGACAACCACGCCACTGGAATATACAGCTTCGATTATCTTCGTTCGATTTGCCCCTGCGCGGAGTGCAAAGAGATACATGCATCGGCGTGAGCCGAAGCCACATCGCAAATGACCATGCTCAGATGCCCGGCGCGGCATCGCTTTTTGATTTCGTGTAAGCGTAGAATAGCGCGTCCACTTCCCCGGAGATAACAGCTCATGATTGATGAAGCGGAACGGAAAAGCGAACCGGAACAGGACGAAGACGAGGAACAAGGCGGCGCGAGATCCGCAATCATTTTGGTTGCGGTCATCATCATTGTAGCGGTCTTCAGCACGTCATACGGATTGCAAACACTACAATGGATCGCGGGGCATCAATGGGCACGGCAGAACGCGTGGCTTTACGACACGCCAAAACCTGTTCCATCATCTGCTACTGGGCCGAATGCCGGGGTCGCAGCTATAGCTCCTCCCACTGCAGCGGGCAAAAACACCAAAGCCGACGGGCAGTCCCAAGGCACAGAACTCAGTGAGTACGGCTATCAAATGAACGTGCCGTGGACTAGCAAGATGAAAGAGAATCCGTCAGCAGGGGGCGCCGAATTTCGATTTGCGACCGGACAAGTGGTCATATTTGGCGACCCCGAGGCGCAACTGGACACGGTTCACATTTTGCGCGATACGCCCGGCGAGCAATATCTTCCCTACGCTCCTCTCTTCGCGAACGGCGAAATCCAGACGAATTACGATTTATATAAGGCTGCTTATAACGCCTCGCCATCGCAGGTTACGCCGTTTACAAACTATGCGACCGCACAACGCGACCGCGTGCTGCTGCTGATGAAACTGTCTTTTGGATTCGATCTCGCAAAGCCGATTTACTCCTTCGATTTCGGCAAGAATCGAGGATTTCAATTCGGCGATCCTGCCTCCGGTCCGGTGGCGCTGCATGTGTTTGACCCGCACGACAAGCATCTGCGATTCATTTTCACGGTCGCGGCGGGATCGGGAGGAAAGATCACTCAGGACGATATCAACGAGGCTGTTCAGTCAATGCAATCCGTCGAGTCGACGTTCGGCAAGAATAAACAGGGACAGTAAATTGGTCAGGCTGAGGCCGTTGCGCCCGCACCGCGCAGGACGCGTTCGTAATAGGCTTCGTATTTCGGGATAATGTCGTTTGAGCAGTAGCGGCTACGCGCATTTTTGCGGGCCATTTGCCCCATGGCGCGACCGCGGTCCGGCAGATTAAGAACGTCGAGCACGGCTTTCGCTGCCGCCGCTACGTCGCGCGGCTCGATTAGGTAGCCGTCGACGCCATGCGTGACAACTTCCGGCACGCCGCCCACTCTTGTGGCAACGACCGGGACTTCGCAGGACATCGCCTCCAACGCGGCTAATCCGAACGATTCCTCGTCGCTCAGGAGCAAGAGGACGTCGGCCACTCCAAGTTTTTCGTGTATCCGGTCCTGCTTGCCTAGGAAAAACACATCTTTCGACAATCGCTTCTTGCGGACGATATACTCCGCGGCGCCACGGTCCGGCCCGTCGCCGATCATCACGAGTTTGGCGGGCATCTTTTCGCGGACCTGGGCAAAGGTTTCGATAGTATCGGTGACGCGTTTGACAGGTCGAAAATTCGAAAGATGCATGAGGATCGGCTCGCCATTAGGCGCCCATGCGGCGCGCAGCTTTTCGCCGTCGCGCTTATAAAAATCGCAATTCACAAAGTTCGGGATCACTTCGATCGGCCGCTTGATCTCGAATTCTCGCAGCGTACGATCGCGAAGGTAGTTCGAAATTGCCGTGACGCCGTCACTCTGCTCGATGCTGAAACGGGTGATCGGAAGATAGCTGCGGTCGTTGCCGACAAGCGTTATGTCAGTGCCATGCAGCGTCGTCACGAAGGGGAGGCGTCGGGGGGCGGCCATCTGCCGGGCAAGGAGCGCGCTCACCGAATGCGGAATTGCGTAATGGACGTGCAGCAGATCGAGCTGCGCACTCTCAGCAACTTCGACCATTTTTGTCGCCAGAGCAAGTGTGTACGGAGGATGATCAAAAAGCGGATAGCTGGTAACTTCGACCTCGTGAAAAAAGATGCGCTCCGAAAAGTTCGTAAGGCGAATAGGGACCGAATAGCTGATGAAGTGGATTTCGTGCCCGCGCGCGGCCAGTTCGATGCCAAGCTCGGTTGCGACTACGCCTGACCCACCATACGTTGGATAACACGTGATTCCGATCTTCATCTGGGCCCCCGGACTGGCGCCGCGTTGGCGCAGAACTGCTTGGAATGCAACGGCTAAGGCTTAGGCATTAGACGCGGCTGGGCCAATCTAGTTGCAGGCAAAGAAAAGGGGCCGCGTGAGTCACGAGGCCCCGGGATAAGCGCAAATTGTCAGCGACGCCGGTTTGACAGCCGCTACTGGCCGTTATTACCGCCGTGAGCCGATTCTTCGCCGTCCTTATAGAGGTACTTAATGCAATGCTTATAAACCATCAAATTAGGGCTACCGTAGCGAGTGAGCTTGATGCAGTCGCGGTCGTACCACTCGACGATGCCGCGAAGAATTTCGCCGTCGTTGAGAACGACAGCGACAGGCGTGCGAGCCTGCATTTGCTTTACGTAGTAAAAATTCTCTGCGTGAGTTTGTTCCGGAGGGGCGGGTTTCTTGCGCGGCGGAGCTGCCTGGGGAGCCGGCTGAGGCCGCGGCGCGAGATTCTGCTCCTTCATTTCTGTAAGGTTCGGACGAAACAATTTCCGGTTCACGATGAAGACTCCTTCGAATAAATGCCTGCAATGCTAGCAATATTGACTGCCGGGAAAACAAACAGGTTTCAATTTATATAGAGCAAGCAAATTGATCCAGAACTTAACGGACTCCGACGGAAACAGCCAGCGCGTCCAAACCCAATTGCCGGCCGACATTACGCCTTAAGCGGCTTTCGAGTGTGTCCAAAGCTTGCGTGGCTTTCAAAACCCACATCCAATCGACTTTCTTGCCGAGGGATTCCAGTTCGCGGAGCAAATCCGGATTCCGGGGCAGGCTGTTTTTCCGGCCTTCGGAGACTTCCAACAAGTCCGTGAAAAGACTATAGAGCAGGCTCAGTATATTTTCAAACGATTCCTTCTCCTGCTTCGCAAGCTGAGCGGTGGCAGCAAAAATTTCCTGATATTTTTCTTCAGTCACCGCTTGCTCTAAAAGTCGCAAAAGCATCCAGCGAAGGCGCATGGATTCCGCGAGATCGATCGACAGCGCGGCACCCGGACTGCCGTCGGCCAACTGCGCGGCGAGGGCAATCTCACTTGTCTTCCCTTCCCTACGGCTCTTGAGAAATGCTTCGATGTTTGCGGTCGGAACCGGCGCGAAGTGAAATTGCAAACAACGCGAACGAATCGTCGGTTGCACGGAATCCGGAGAAGGCGCAAGCAAGATTAACGTAGCTGAGAGCGGGGGTTCCTCCAGAATTTTGAGAAAAAGGTCGGCATCCTTGCCGCGCATCGTGTGCGCGCCATCCATGATGAAGACTCGCCTTTTGCTGATGGGTTGGAAATAAGCTGCACGCTGAACGGCACGCAACTGACCGACGCGAATCATGGGCCGCGCGACCGGAGTACGCAGGCGAACAGGGTCAGGAACGATTAGCCAAACGTCGGCGTGGGTTTCAATGATTAGAGGCATCCGCTCGACCGTGGCGGCGTCCGCATTCTCTCCCCGCTCAGTCAAACCCGCTTCGATGAGCGGCGCAGGTTGTTTTAGCCGGCCAATGCGGCGGCAATTGTCGCACTCTCCGCAGAAATCGTCCTGAAGGCGCTCACAATTCGCCGCCTGCGCGAACATCATGGCAAGCGTGGCCTTGCCGACGCCGGTCACCCCAGTGAATAGCATTGCGCTAGGTACGCGACCGCGTCGGAACATTCCGCGCAGAGCGTTCACAATGCGCTGATTGCCGAGAAATTCTGAAAAGCCCATTCTTCACCGCACCGCGTGAGCCGGCACCGAAAGGCGCTCGGCGATCACTGAAATAATTTCATCGTGTATCGATTCCGGTCGGCGGATTTGCCCCCCCTCGCGCTCCGCGCAATCGACCACTATCCAATTCGGCTGGCGCGCGAGATCATCGTAGACTTCGGCTGCGGCGGCCAAATGCGCCCGGTCGGCCTCCTGCAAATCGCGGCGTCGATTTGTGTAATCGCGCGCAGCTTTTTGACCGACGAGGCGATGGGCTTCGTCAACGGGTACGCGCAAATAGATAACGAGGTCCTCGCTCGGCAAACCGTAGACGTGATATTCCAGATGGCGCAGCCATCGGAGAAATTCCAGGCGCGCAGCCGGAGCGACGCGAGCTCCCTGATGAGCGAGATTCGAGCCGATATAGCGGTCAGCGAGCAACATCTTGCCCGATGCAAGCGCCGCATCCATTTTTGGCTTTGACTCGAACCGATCACCAGCGTAAAGGAGTGCTGAGAAGTGCGGATCGACTGCTTCGAGCGGACCAAATTCGCCATTCAGGAAACGAGCCACCATTTTGCCGAAAAAGCCGGAGTAGTCCGGAAAGCTGACCTGCTCGCAGATCACGCCGCGCTCGCTCAGAACCCGCGCGAGCATTTCCAGTTGCGTTCGCTTTCCGGAGCCGTCGATCCCCTCAAGCACAATGAATTTGCCGCGCGCACTCATGTGAGTGCCGACAGTCTAACACGACCTGAAAACCCTCCCAGGCGCATGATTGGCTTCTCTGAGCCCGAACAAAGCACAATCCGGCCGGAATCGATTGTTGCGATCCCGGAAGCGGTGTTACACTTGCGCGCTCGGGTTCTTGTAGGCCTGATTGTGCAACGTGGCGGAGCGGCCGGAAGCAGCCGCGCCCAAGCAGACGCAAGAAGTTCCGACACATGTAGCAGAGCAGATATGTTCTGAGTCACGCGGAATCGCCCTCCATTTGTGCAATTCCTGTGAAACATATTTGCACTGGCGCGCGTTTAAGTACCTTAGGACTTCTTCGACAACCCAGAGGGGAGACTGATGATCGCAAGGAAACTGCAAGTGTGTGCCGCGCTCCTGGCCGCGGCTTCGATGACCTTTTCACCGCTTTATGCGCAGACTCCGGCAGGCGTGCAGACCACGCCCGCGACGCCAGCGCAGAGCAGTCAGCAGCCCGGACCGGCACCGGCCGCACCCGCACCAGCTGCCGCCAGCGCGACAAATACGACGAACGTGCCGCCTGCCCCATTTCCACCGATGAGCCTTTCTCTGGCGCCGGACTATTCGCATGGGCGTCCGTGGTTTCCCAATGTCGCCGCGCCCTATACCCCGCGACACATCCTTGAACCGCAGTTGACGAATTCTCCCCGCCTAGCGCAGCTCATTCAGGACGGGAAATTGAACCTGACGCTCCAGGATGCGGTTGCCCTTGCGCTTGAGAACAATCTGGACATCGCTGTGCAGCGTTACACGCCCTGGATCAACGAAATGAATTTGCTCGCCGCCAGGGCCGGCAGCCGCGTCAACTTCGATCCCAACGTGACGATGAACCTCAACCTTGTGGACCAGACAATACCGGTCGCGAACCCGCTAATTTCGGGCGTTGGCGTCACGTCTGCCGCGGCGTCCTCACTGACCCAGCATTCAACCGTGGGAAATTTCGGCTACTCACAGGGATTTGCTCCAGGTACGGAAGTCGCGTTGACTTTTAACAACAACCGGACCAGTTCCTCGGCTTCAGCAAACGTCTTTAATCCGAGCTTGTCTTCAACACTGGGCGTTTCGATAACGCAGCCGTTGCTTAACGGCTTCGGATTCCTACCGAACGAGCGTTTCATTATCGAGCAAAAGAACAACGTCAAAATCGGCGAATGGCAATTCAAAACGTCGGTGACTAATGACATCACAACGACGACGGACGACTACTGGAACCTCGTACAGGCACGCCAGCAGGTGAACGTGGAACAGCAGACCGTCAGCGTCGATGAGACACTCTATAACAACAACCAGAAGCAGCTCCAGATTGGAACGATGGCGCCTCTGGACGTTCTGACGGCGCAATCTCAGTTGGCCAGCGACCGCCAGGCCCTCATTGTCGCGCAAACCGTGCAGTTGGAAGACGAGACGAAGCTTCTTAATGACATTACGAAAAATCCACAAGACCCGCTTTTGAAGGGGGTCGAAGTCGTGCCCACAACACCGATTCCGACGACGGATACGGTCGGCAATCCGGCGCTTGAAGACGCGGTGCAGCAAGCATGGGCGGCGCGCCCTGAACTTCAGCAGATCGCTCTACAGTTAAAAAACGACGACGTAGAAGTGAAGGTGACGAAGAACGCCCTGCTGCCCACGCTGAACCTTGTGGGGCAATATTCGACGACGGGCTTGGGCGGCGTCGGCAAACGAACGACGATTACTCAGGGTTCGCTTATTCCCAATCCTAACGCCCCGATCTTGCTGAACGGAACAGCCGTGCCCGGCGAATTTGTGGGCGAGACTCCCAGTACCTCGACCGTCACGCCAGTGCCCGGGGGCATCAGCGATGCGTGGGATAGCCTGATTCACTCCCGCTTCCCCACTTTCCAGGTCGGTCTGCAAATGACTCTGCCGATCCGGAATCGCGTCGCCCAGGCAAACAACGGCATCGCCCAGCTAAATCACCGCCAGGAAGAGACGCTCTATCAGGAACAGAAGAACGTGATTTATCTGGCCGTGCGAAACGCGCTCATTGCCGTTTCGCAGAGCCGGAACGCTGTGGCTGCCGCATCCACTGCGCGACAATTGGCGCAGCAGACGTTCGAAGACGAACAGAAGAAATACCAACTCGGTTCGTCCGACTCCTACACTGTCGCTCTTCGGTCCCGCGACTTGACGTTAGCCGAAACAACCGAGCTACAGGATGAGATTAATCTGGTGGAGTCAATCGTTGCTCTGGATCAGGCGATGGGCCGCACGCTGGAAACGCATAACATCACGATCTCCGGGCAGAACGTCCCCAACGTTGTGCCGATCCCGAATATTCCCGGCACTCCAGTTCCGAGCAATAGTCCGGCAACTCCAAATCAGTAATTAGAAGATTGCTGCGAACTCGGGGCGGCATGGTCATCCTGCCGCCCCATTTTCTTGCGAGCCGCATCCTCTTCCCCTAGAATCGAACTCTCGCTGCTGCGAACCGATAGTGGGGCAATACACTCGCATCAGCGAATTTTTCCGACTGCCGACACGTGCCTGAAAAGCGAATACGCGTCCTGATTGCGAAGCCGGGGCTCGATGGACATGACCGCGGCGCGAAGATAATTGCTCGCGCGCTGCGTGACGCCGGAATGGAAGTAATTTATACCGGACTGCGCCAGACGCCGGAAATGATCGCCTCGGCGGCGGAGCAGGAAGACGTTGACGTCATCGGTCTTTCAATTTTGTCTGGCGCTCACAATACGCTTTGCGCTCGATTGATGGATCTGTTGCGCGCGAAGAAAATGACGGACGTGATTGTGGTTGTCGGGGGGATCATTCCCGAAGCGGATATTCCCGGCCTCAAGAGCGCTGGGATTGCGGAAATATTTCTGCCCGGGACTGCAACCCAAGCGATTGTGGATTTTATAACGGCAAGAGTGCGGCAGACGCAGAATCATTGATCGGAGAGACGTGGAAAACGTAACGATCGTCGAGTGTCCGCGAGATGCGTGGCAAGGGCTGGAAAAAGTAATCCCCACGGAAGAGAAGATCGCCTATCTTGAGCGGTTGATTTCGCTCGGATTCGGCCACCTGGACGCTGTGAGCTTCGTCTCGCCAAAACACGTGCCGCAGATGGCGGACTCCGAAGCGGTGATGGAAAGGCTGCGGCTTGCGAAGCTGCCCTCAGGTGCCGCGCCAGAAGTGATCGGCATCGTCGTCAACGAAAAGGGCCTTGAGCGCGCGCTTGCCGCAGGCGTTACGACGATTGGCTATCCGTACTCGATTTCGGCCTACTTCCGCCGGGCTAATGCGAACATGTCGCGCGGCGAATCGCGCGAGCTCGTAGCTCTTTTGCAGCGCGAGACGAAAAAAGCGGGGCGCAAGCTTGTCGTCTATATTTCCATGGCGTTCGGCAATCCTTACGAGGAACCCTGGGGACCGGAGATCGTGGAGGAAACGCTGATCTGGCTGAAAGACACCGGCGTGCGTGTGGTTTCGTTGGCGGACACGGCGGGAATGGCAACGGCGGAACAGGTGGCGGCGCTTTATCTTGCCGTGAAGGATTGCGTGGCGGGCATCGATATCGGCGTGCATCTCCATAGCCGGCCGGAGGAGGCTGCCTCCAAAGTTCTTGCCGCCTACGAAGCAGGTTGCCGGCGCTTTGACGGTGCGCTCACCGGGCTTGGCGGCTGTCCGTTTGCCGGCGATCATCTTGTGGGAAATTTACCGACGGAAACGATACTTGCGACCCTGGCGACGCGCGGTGTTGCCACGGGAATCGATGCGAAATCGCTCGCGCTGGCGTGCGCAATTACCGGAGAACTGCGCGAGAAATATGCTACGCAGCCCACGCCACAGGAAGCGGCCAAGCTGAATTAGCGGACAAGGTCATGGGCTACTCCACGCTGACGTTTCAGACCGACGGAGACGTTGCCATCATCGCGCTAACGCGTCCCGAGAAACGCAACGCGATTTCCTCTCAGATGATGTCGGACCTGCTCGGTGCGCTCGATCAAGCCGAAGCGCGCTCACGAGTGGTGATTCTGAGTGGCTCGGGCAAGGCCTTTTGCGCAGGCATGGACCTGGACGAACTGCGGTCGCTTGCCGCGACGCATTCGCCCGCCAAGGACCTCGAAGATGCGCGGCGAATCGCCAAGCTGTTTTACCGGCTGTACAGCTTTCCAAAACCGGTGATTGCCGCTGTAAACGGCGCAGCCATTGCAGGAGGCTGCGGCCTGGCTACGCTCGCAGACATCACCCTCAGCGTGCCGGAGGCGAAATTCGGATACACGGAAGTGCGAATCGGTTTCGTGCCGGCGTTGGTGGCCGTTTTTCTCCGGCGGCAGGTCGGCGACAAGTTCGCGCGTGAATTGCTTCTGACGGGCAAGATCATTGGTGCCGACGAGGCTATGCGAATTGGTCTGGTGAATGAGATCGTAGCGAATGGCGACGTGATGCAGCGTGCGCGCGAAATAGCCGAAACGATTCTGACGTGCAGTCCGTCAAGCGTGATGCAAACCAAGAAGCTGTTCCATGCGCATGACGACAAAGCACTGCGCGCCGAACTGGAGTTGGCAATCGAGGCAAATGCGGAAATTCGCTCGACCGACGATTTCCGCGAGGGCCTCACTGCGTTTCTGGAGAAGCGAGAGCCACACTGGAGCGGAAGTTCCTAGGCGCCGAATTTCTGGATATGACGAACTATTGCGAGACAACCGTACGCGTGCGCTACGCCGAAACCGACCAGATGGGTGTGGTGTATCACGCTAATCATTTTGCCTGGTTTGAAGTGGGTCGCGTCGAATGGTGCCGGCAGAACGGCTTTGAATATAAACGGATGGAAATTGAAGACGACAGCTTTATCGTCGTAGCGGAGGCGCACTGCCGCTACAAACGCCCGGCGCGCTTCGATGATTTGCTTATCGTGCGGACGCGCGTAACGGAATCCAAACGCCGCATGGTGAAGTTTGGATATGAAATCGTGGATCACTCCAGCAGAGAGGTCGTGGCCACAGGCGAGACGGTCCATGTGATCTGCGACCGCCAGGGACGGCCGAAGTCGCTCCCGGAAAAATACAAAACATATTTCTCGCTCGATGGCGAGCCGCAGCGCTCCGGGCGCAAGAGCCCTTAACTCACGGCTCTGACAGCTTGGCGATCTTCTTCTCCACTTTTTTCGCATCAGGCGCGTGCGGGTAGACCTGGAGATATTCCCGGTAATACTTCAGTGCGTTTTCCTTGTCTTCTTTCTTTTCGTAAATTTCGGCAAGCATCAAGCGGGGCTTCGCATAGTTGGGCCTCAGGCGTATCGCTTCCTCAAGGCGCGGAATGGATGCATCCGGATCGCCCTTCCTCATATAAAACGTCGCGACCTCCACGTCTTTCTCGGCCTCTCGGGGATTGTATTGGGCCGGCTGCTGGCTGGATGAATCCCCTGACGAATCGGATGTCGCCTGGTCGGTCTTGGCCGATTTTGACGAAGAAGAAGATGAGGACGAAGACTGCCGGGCCGCTTGCGCAACAGGCACGGCAGCGGCAAACACGCAGGTCAGAACGGCCACGCGGCGAAAGTTGTTACTATTGCGAAGCCATAAAGCGACGAAATGAAAGTCTGTCTTTAATCGGCCAATTGGCATTGTGCCCTCGCCCGGTTGGGATTCACTTTTGTTATCATGAAGTTGTCCTTTGGCCGGCGCGACTTTGCCGCGCTGTGCCGCATCGAATATTGTAATCCGTCCAGATGGAGCCCCGCGAAAAAGCCGGTCAACTTCCCTTGCGGCCGGGTGTGTATCTCTTCAAGGATGCAGCCGGCACAATCCTCTACGTCGGCAAGGCGCGCTCCTTACGCAACCGCGTCAAATCGTATTTTCTCGAGGCGCGCTGGGTTGATGCCAAGACGGGCTCGTTGGTTCGCGAAATTGCGGACTTGGATTACATCGTAGTCGACAACGAGGCCGAGGCGCTCGCGCTCGAGAACAACCTCATCAAGCAGCACAAGCCCAAGTTCAATGTGCTTCTGCGCGACGACAAAACTTACCCCTACATCCAATTCACAGCGTATGAGAGATATCCGCGTGTTTATGTGACGCGCCGCCTGAAAAAGGACGGCTCAGCTTACTTTGGGCCGTACTTCCCTGCCAGCCTCGCCTATCGGCTGGTTCACTTGATCCACAAACATTTTCTTATTCCGTCGTGCAGTGTGGATCTCACACGTCACCACCCCCGCGCGTGTTTGCAATATTACATTCACCGTTGCTATGGACCTTGCGTCGAGGGCCTGATAACCGACGAGCGTTACACCGAGGCAGCACGCGATGTTCGCCTGTTTCTCGAAGGACGCCGCAGCGATCTAACAAAGAGCCTGGAAGAGCGCATGCAGCGCGCATCGGAGGAACAGCGCTATGAGGAAGCCGCAAGTTATCGCGATCTATTACGCACTCTGGAGGACATCAGCGAGCGGCAAAAGATAGCGGCTGCATCGGGCGACGATACAGACGTGATCGCGTGGTACGCGGAGCCTCCGCAAGTGGCTGCTAACTTATTTCACTTGCGCAGCGGGCGCGTGGTCGATCGCCGCGACTTTTATTGGGAGGATCTCGAAGAATTCGATCCGGCGGAGTTTCTGCCCTCGCTCATTAAGCAGCTTTATCTCGATGCAGCCTATGTGCCGCGCAACATTCACGCGCCGATGGACTTCGAAGAACGGGAGCTTCTCGAAAACGTACTCAGCGAGAGGGCCGGTCATCGCGTTGAACTGTTCCACCCGCAGCGCGGCAAAAAGCATGCCTTTCTCGAACTCGTCGAGGAAAATGCTCGCCACTCGTTTATGCAACGATTCCGGGTGCTCAAGCCCTCCGCCAAAGCCGTGGCAGAGGCGCTTGAATCGACGCTTGGGCTGCCGGAGACGCCCAAACGCATCGAGAGCTTCGATATTTCCCATATACAAGGCTCTGATACGGTTGCGTCGATGGTCGTGTGGGAAAGCGGCAAAATGAAAAAGTCCGACTATCGCAAATTCATTATTCGCGGCGAAGCAATGCCGGACGGCAGAGAAAAAGATGCGGGCTTGCTCCGCGACGATTTTGCGAGTATGCGCGAGGCCGTCGAGCGGAGGTACCGGCGATTGCAGGAAGAAAACAAACCGTTTCCGAGCCTCATTTTGATCGACGGTGGCCTCGGGCAATTGCATGCGGCCGCTGCGGCGCTGGAAAAGCTCGAAATTATCAATCAGCCGCTCGCGAGTATCGCAAAAAAAGAAGAGATCATTTACGTGCTTGGCCGCGAAAGCGAACCGATTGTTCTCGAGCGGCATTCGCCCGTTCTACACCTCGTGCAGCAGATTCGCGATGAGACTCATCGCTTTGCGGTCACGTTCCATCGGCTGCGACGCACCAAGTCGCGAGTCCGTACGTCGCTCACCGAGATTCCGGGAGTCGGTGAGCGAACGGCCCAAATTTTACTGAAGCGATTTGGAAGCGTCGCGAGATTAAAAGATCTCTCGGTAGATGAAATCGCCGAGGCTGTACCGCGTGCGCGAGCTGAACAGGTTTTTCGGGCACTGCACCCGGAATCGCCGGCGAATCCCGAGCCAACCGTGCCGCAAGCAACTTGAGTTGAAGCGTCTCAGCTTGCGGCAAGCTCCTCCTTCAGAGGAAAACAATACCCGGAAAGCCCGATAGTGCTCCACAATACTGACAGTGCATAACTTGCCTGTCTTTAAAGGCTATGCTACTGTCAAAAAATTGGAGGCGCACATGGCTGAGAACACTGGAAGTAAGGTGAGTTTCTTCGTCGTAGGACTGGGAATCGGCGCGCTGATTGGAATACTGTTTGCCCCGAAATCCGGTGAGGAGACGCGCGACTATTTGAGCGGCAAGGCAGACGAGGGCCGCGAGTATGCGCAGAAGAAAGCACGTGAACTCCGCGAACGAGCCGAAGATCTGATCGAACGCAGCAAGGAAATCATGGCGCGCCAGAAAGACGCCGTAAGCTCCGCGGTCGGCTCTGCCGTCGAAGCGGGCAAGGAGACCTACCGGCGCGAAGCGAAGATTTCCTGATCGCCGGAATCTCACAGTAGTTGGCAGTTTGAAGGGGTTGAGGGGGCGGAATGTCCGTTTGGGTGGAAGCGTTCATCATAATCGCGGCGCTTGCAATCGTGATTCAATGCGCCGTGATGATGGCGATGTTTGTCCAACTGAAATTCGCCATCCAGGAAATCACCAAAATCACCAACGAACTTCAGAATCGGATGGGCCCGATTCTGCTCCGTGTGAGCCGCATTCTTGACGATTCGGAGGACCGCATTCACAGCATCATGGGCGACGCGACCGAAATAACTCGCGTCGCGCGAACTCAAGCGCAGAAGTTCGATCGTGTATTTACCGAAGCCGTCGAGCGCCTGCGAATCCAAATCCTCCGCGCGGATCAGATTCTCAGCGGAACGCTTGAGGTAGTCGAGGAGACAGGCTCGAAATTCAAGAATACCGTGTGGCGGCCACTCCAACAGGCAACGGCGCTGATCAAGGGCATCAAGGTCGGTCTGGATGTCCTTCGCGGCCGGCGCGAATCCTCGAATGGCGAAGCGCCCGTAACCGAAGATGAAGAGTTGTTTATCTGACCTTTCGCTTTCCTCTTTTTCTTGCGTCTTAACTTAACGCTTCGGCCAGGAATTTCCCGAAGCGGTAGCCTACGATTTGGCTGAACGGCGTTACTCCGAGCGAATAATGGCCGCAAGGGAGCCCTAAGTGTTCGAATTTGACGCCGTTTTGGCGCAATTCGGCCAAAAATTGTGCCGTTAATTCGGGCCAGAACGTGGGATCGTAATTTCCCGTGATCGCGAGGATTTTTTTGCCCCCCTCCTTCAGTTTCGGGATGTAGGGGAACGGGCTGATCGGCGACCAGTAGCGGATCGCCTCCTCGCGCGAGATATATTGTTTCATCGGCTCCCATACGTTCATCGTCGTTAGGCCTTGCGAAACGACTTCACCGAAGTAGGTTGAGACATGGAGGAAGGCTCCGGCGCGAATGGCCGGCTCGTGGCACATCGTGATGAAGCCGATGCAGGAGCCGATGCTCGTCCCTATGATGCCGAGCCGGTCGTAACCTTGAATTTCCAGCCAACGGAGCACGCGTTTTACGTCGAGAAGCGCCTGGCGGTTTGCCTGGAGCGTCAGGCCGATATTCGGACCTATGAGATGGTCGGCGCGAGGGTGGCCGGGGATTGATCGGCGGTCGTGATACGGCAGGCTCATTTTGATCGCCGTCAGGCCTTTGCGATTCAGCCAGTGGCAGACGCCTTGTTGCTCCTCCCATTTGGCGTTCCATTGCGCCAGGACGACCACTGCGGCGCGTGCATTCCGGCCTGGAAAGAATTGGGCGTGGACGCGGTTGTTTGCGGGCCAGGGCGAAGCGATCTGGCTTGTGAAAGTGAGGACGCCGTCTTTTAGTGCGTAATCTTCGGCGGGAGTGGCGGCGAACCAAGAGTCGCTGCTTTGGATCGTCTCGGCCGCGAAGCGGTCGAGGAGGACGCGCGGTGCCGTGCCGTTGGGAGATTCGAGGATGTGTTCGAGCCCCCAGCCGAATGGCAATGAGCGGCGGTTCGGTTCTTCGGCCCAGCGCTTATGCTCATAGCGCCGGATTTTCTGCTCAAACCACTTCAACGCTTTCCCCCGCTGGCGATTGCGATTAGAACCAGTCGCTGTCCTTATTTTACATAGAGTTACGGGCGATTTTAATTCTTGGCAGTTGCGATTAGAAACCTGTGATCGGTGATTTGTGAGTGGTGATGGGTGAAGCTCTTCGGAAACGACAGCGCTTGGCGCCGTCATCGCAAAAAACACCGTTTTTTCTCGATTAGAATCTGAAGTTCCGCTGATTCTGAAGAGCTTAGATCGATTTCTAATCGAGTCTTCTCGATTAGAATCCGTCTTTGCTTCTTCCGGTGCTGTACGCGATCTCTGAGCACGATCTTCGCTTCCGTTTTCTTGTCTCGCTCGCCGAATTTTAGAAGCCTTCATTCAAAAACAGGGAATGGTAGCGTGCTGAAAAAACGAAATCAATTGTGGAAAGTACGGAACTAGTACCCGCCTGACTGGGAAGTTACTCAGGGAGGCCGATTCGCTTTAGCAACTGGGGAAAACGAGGGTCGGCGCGCAGCGGGTCCAGACGCGGCTCCCATTTGCTGTAAACGAGGAAGGAAGATCGTTCGGCCGCAGCTTTATCGAGCCAGAGGAAGGCTTTGTCTTTTTCTCCCAAGCCGGCGTAGATTCCGCCGACGTCGAACGCAGAAACGTACGAGTCCTTGCTCCTCTTG
>Ga0209178_1000077_pt1 | contig 24679 bp, 11 predicted proteins | sample GAAS200_FD_187521 | JGI IMG/M metagenome (GOLD analysis project Ga0209178, IMG submission 187521) | Agricultural soil microbial communities from Georgia to study Nitrogen management - GA AS200 (SPAdes) (version 2) | ecosystem: Environmental > Terrestrial > Soil > Agricultural land | place: USA... | reverse complement strand
GCCGCGAAATCGAAATCGATCGCGGGCTGCACCTGCGACTGGTTGAACTCCGGCGACACCATTTCGATCGGGTCCTCGACGGTGCACACGTTGAGTTCCGGCCGCGCGAGATGTTTCAGCGTGGAATACAACGTCGTCGTCTTGCCCGAACCGGTCGGACCCGTCACCAGCACGATGCCGTGCGGACGCTCGACCATCCCGCGCCAGACCTTTTCCTCTTCGGATGAAAATCCGAGCTGCGCGAATTCCTTCACCACGATGTCGGGATCGAAGATGCGCATCACGATCTTTTCGCCGAATGCGGTCGGCATCGACGAAATGCGCAATTCCACCTCGCGGCCGCCGGCCGAGCGGGTCTTGATGCGGCCGTCCTGTGGGCGGCGTTTTTCGGCAACGTCCAGACGCGCGAGGATCTTGATGCGCGCGGTCACCGCGGTCATCACCGCGGGCGGCAGTTCGAACACCTTGTGCATCACGCCGTCGATGCGGAAGCGGATCGCCGCCGCTTCGCGGCGCGGTTCCAGGTGGATGTCCGAGGCGCGCTGCTCGAACGCGTATTGCAGCAGCCAGTCGACGATGTGGACGACGTGGCGATCGTCGGCGCCGATCTCGCCGGACTTGCCGAGCTCCAGCAACTGCTCGAAATTCAAGATCGCCGAACCGTCCGCGGAGTCCTTCTTGGCTTCGCGCGCCTTGGCGATCGAGCGCTGCACGCCGTAGAACTCCATCAGGTAGCGATGGACATCCAGCGGATTCGCGACCACGCGTTTCACTTCGCGCCGCAGCATCTGCGAAAGATCGGCGGCCCAATGCGTGTCGAACGGCTCGGCGCTGGCGAAGGTCACCGCGCCGCGCTCGACCGCGACCGGCAGGATGCGGTGGCGTTGCGCATAGGCCTGGCTTACCGCCTGCGTCACCGCGGCCACGTCGATCTTCATCGGGTCGATCTTGAGGTACGGCAGTCCCGCTTTTTCGGCCAGCCACACCGTCAGCGATTCCACCGTCAACGGCTTGCCGGGATCGGCGCGGTTTTCGGGTTTGGCGCTGGCGATCACCACCAGCGGATGCAGCTCGACCGCACCGCGTCCGGCGCGGCTGGTCGCGCGGATGCGCTTGGCGTCGTCAGCGGCCAGCAGTCCGTCGGCGATCAGCGCGGCCAGCACTTCGCCCAATTCCAGTCGACCGCCGCGGCCGATCAACGTGGTCGAATTCGGGTTTGCCGCCATCGCCTGCCCCGTCGCGGAAAAACGAGGCTCGATCCGTGTCGAATGGGCCTCGCAGCTATACTAGCGCGCTTTGTTTGCGATGCCGGGGACGCAGTTGGCAGGACCGACTTTCCAGGACGTAATCCAGACCCTGAACCGCTACTGGGCAGAACAGGGTTGCGTGCTGCTGCAACCGCTGGATCTGGAAGTCGGCGCGGGCACGTTCCATCCCGCAACCTTCCTGCGCGCGCTCGGGCCTGAGCCTTGGGCGGCGGCGTACGTGCAGCCGTGCCGGCGCCCCACCGATGGCCGCTACGGCGAAAACCCCAATCGCCTGCAGCAGTATTACCAGTATCAAGTCGTGCTGAAGCCGAATCCCGACGACGTGCTCGAGCGTTACTTCGGATCGCTACGGGCGCTCGGCATCGATCCGCTGGTTCACGATTTGCGGCTGGTCGAGGACAACTGGGAATCGCCGACGCTGGGCGCGTGGGGCCTCGGCTGGGAAGTGTGGTTGAACGGAATGGAAGTCACCCAGTTCACCTATTTCCAGCAGGCCGGCGGCCTCGAGTGCAAACCCGTCACCGCCGAAATCACCTACGGCCTTGAACGCTTGGCGATGTACCTGCAGAACGTCGACAGCGTATTCGATCTGGTGTGGACGACCGCACCGCACGGCGTCGTCACCTACGGCGACGTGTTCCATCGCAATGAAGTGGAGCAAAGCGCCTACAACTTCGAACACGCGGACACGAAAGAGTTGTTCCATCGCTTCGACGCTTGTGAAGCCGAAGCCAGCAAACTGGTCGCGCTGAATTTGCCGCTGCCCGCGTACGAACAGGTGATGAAGGCCAGCCATGCGTTCAACCTGCTGGATGCGCGCCGCGCGATTTCGGTGACCGAACGCCAGCGCTACATCCTGCGCGTGCGCGCGCTCGCGCATGCGGTCGCGAAAGCCTGGACCACGCCGCGCGATGCGCAAGCGGAGGCGGCGCATGGCTGAGCGTTCGCTGCTGGTCGAAATCGGAACCGAAGAATTGCCGATCCACGCCGTGGATGATCTGGCACGCGCGTTTGCGCAAGGCGTCTGCGATGGTTTGGCGAAGCGTGGCATCGCGGCCGACGTCGAACACGCGCAGGCCTTCGCGACACCGCGGCGTCTTGCGGTGCTGGTGCCCGTGGTTGGCTCGACGCAGCCCGAGCAGCGCAACGAAAGTTTCGGACCTTACGCCAACATCGCTTTGGATGAGCACGGCCACCCTACGAAGGCCTTGCTGGGGTTCGCCAGCAAAGCCGGCGTCGAGTGGACGCAACTCGGACGCGTTGCGGACGCCAAGGGCGAACGTTTCGTGCATCGCAGTGTTGCGCCCGGTCGCACCACGGCGGAACTGGTTCCGGAAATCGTGCGCGAAGCCGCGGCCGCGTTGCCGATCCCGAAACTCATGCGCTGGGGCAACCACGACTTTGCGTTCGTGCGTCCGGTGCACTGGCTGGTGATGCTGCACGGCGACCAGGTGATCGATGGTGAACTGTTTGGATTGAAAAGCGGACGGCAATCGCGCGGGCATCGCTTCATGCACCCGGCGCCTGTGCATCTGGTCGATGCCGACAGTTATGCGGAATCGCTGCGCGCGGCGAAAGTGTTGGCCGATCCGGTCGAGCGCCGCCAGCGCATCCGCGATGAAGTCGCGCGTGTCGCGCCTGCGGGTTGCACGCCGCGTCTCGACGATGCGTTGCTCGACGAACTCGCCAACCTCAACGAATGGCCGGTCGCGATTGCCTGCACTTTCGAGCGCGAATTCCTGGCGGTGCCGCACGAGGCGCTGGTCACCACCATGCGCGCCAACCAGAAGTTCGTGCCGGTGTTCGATGCTGACGGCAAGCTCACCGAGCATTTCATCGGCATCGCGAACATCGAATCGAAGGATCCCGCGCAGATCCGTCACGGCTACGAGCGCGTGATCCGCCCGCGCTTCGCCGACGCAAAATACTTTTTCGACGAGGACATGAAAACCCCGCTGGCGTCGTACCAGCAGGGATTGCGCGACGTCACCTACCAGAAGGCGCTGGGCAGCCTGTGGGACAAGACGGTGCGCGTGGCCGAACTGTCCAGTGCGATCGCCGAGCGTCTGTTTGCGCAGGACATCGACGTTGACGCGGCGCAGGTCGCGCGCGCCGCGGGGTTGTCGCGCTGCGACCTCTTGACGCGCATGGTTGGCGAGTTTCCCGAACTGCAGGGCGTGATGGGTCGTCATTACGCGGCGGCGCAAGGCGAAACCGCAGTGGTCGCGGACGCGCTGGATGAGTTCTACCGGCCGCGCAACGCGGGCGACGGCATCGCCGAAGGCGTGCTGGCGCAATGCGTGTCGCTGGCTGACAAACTGGATACGCTGGCCGCCATCTTCGCGGTCGGCATGAAGCCTACCGGCAACAAGGATCCGTTCGCGCTGCGGCGTGCGGCGCTGGGCTTTGCGCGCACGCTGATCGAGGGCAGCCTGGATCTGGAACTGGGCGTGCTGCTGAAAGAGGCCGTGACGCAAATTCCGGATGCGGCATTCGCGGCCAAGCCGAAGCCGGACGATTCATCTTCGAGCGGAAGAACGGCGGCGCAGGCGCGACGTGCGGAAGTCGTGGCCGACCTGCGCGACTTCATTCTCGACCGCTTGCGTGGCTATTGCGCCGAGCAAGGCTTCACTTCGCAGCAATTCGAAGCCGTGGCCGCGGTGCAGCCGGCCAGCCTGGTCGACTTCGATCGCCGCCTGCGCGCGGTCGCCGCGTTCGCCCGGCAACCCGAAGCCGAAAAGCTCGCCGCGGCCAACAAGCGCGTCGCCAACATCCTGCGCAAGGAAGGCATCGATGCCGGCGCGGCCGCGCAGCGCCAGCTGGATTCCGGATTGCTGCACGAGCCCGCGGAGCAGGCCCTTGCGCAAGCCCTTGACGCCGCGCGTAACGACAACGCCGCGCGCCTCGATCGCGCGGCAGCCGAGCGCGACTATGCCGGTGCACTGACGCGCCTAGCGCAATTGCAAACGCCGATAGACGCCTTCTTCGACGACGTGATGGTGATGGCCGACGATCCCGCCTTGCGCGCCAACCGCATCGCGCTGCTGGCACGCATCAAGGCGCGCTTCGACGCGATCGCCGACATCGCATTGTTGTAATGGCGACGCAGGCCACAAGCCGGGGCTTCGCTTCCGATCCCTTGTGGCAGCAGGCGCAGGCGAGCCTCGTGCGCGGGCACGTCGATGCCGCGCGGGCGGCGCTGGCGTCGATGCAGGTACGGCAACCAGCCGGCGACGTGTACGCGCATTTGCTGGCGGCGCAGATTGCGTGGCGCGAGGACCGCGTGCGCGACGGTACGCGGCACGCGCTGGACGCCGCGCGCGTCGTGCCCGACGATGCCGAAGCCCTGTGCACGGTGGCCGCGGTGCTGATCGAAGCCGGCGAGACCCTCGCGGCGCGCGCGTGTCTCGACCGGCCGGCGTGGGCCGGTTGCAGGAATCCGCTGTTGTTGATGCGCGCGGCGGGTTTGCGCAAGCGGCTGGAACAGCACGCCGAAACATTGGCCACGCTGGACAAGGCGGAAGCGCTCGGCCACGACTCTGCCGCATTGCGCTTCCGGCGCGGCGAGGCGCTGATGTTCAACGGAAGGCTCGACGAGGCTGAAGCCGAACTCGCCGCCAGCCTCGCCGAGGCCCCGGCGCATGGCAGCGTCGCGGTTCCGCTGGTACGTGTGCGCAAACAAACCGCCGAACTCAATCATCTGGCGTTGCTCGAACGCAGCGCGCGACAGGTCGCGCCCGGTTCGCGAGAGCAGGCCGCGCTGGAGTTCGCGCGTTACAAGACATTGGAGGATCTGGGACGCGACGACGAAGCCTGGCGGGCCCTGGCACGCGGCAACGCGCTGATGCATGCGCGCCTGCGCGAACAAGCCGCGCAGCATCGCGCCTGGCTCGATCGATTCCTTTCCGTCTGGTCGACCGTGGATCGGCGGCCCGAGAGCGACCCTTCGAATGGATCCATGCCGATTTTCATCATCGGCATGGCGCGCTCCGGCACCACCTTGCTGGAACGCATGCTCGGCAACCATTCGCAAGTTGCCGTCGCTGGCGAGCTGATGGATTTCGGCGCGCAACTGCACTGGATGGCGGACACGCGCAACGCGCAAAGCGACACGCTGGTGTCGCGCCTTCCGAACCTCGATTACGCGGAACTCGGCCGGCGCTATCTCGCGCAAACGCAATGGCGTGCGCACGGCAAGGCGTCCTTCATCGACAAGCAGCCGCCGAATTGGGTGCTGGCGGGCCCGATCCATTCCGCGTTGCCGCGTGCGCCCATCCTGAACCTCGTGCGCGACCCGATGGACACGTGCTTCTCCAACTGGCGCGCGTATTTCGGCGATGCCTGCGCCTACAGTTACGATCTCGAAGCGCTGGCCGCGCATTTCAACGACTACCGGCGTGTCATCGCCTATTGGCACCGGGTCATGCCGGGTGCGATCCTGGACGTGCCGTATGCGGAACTCGTGAGCGAGCCCGAGGCGACCTTGCGCAAGGTGTTCGACTTCTGCGGGTTGCAATGGGAACCCGGGTGTGCCGACATTGCCCGCAACGCTTCTCCCAGCGCGACGCTCAGTGCGGCACAGGTGCGCGGCACTTTGCGGCGTGACACCGGCGGCCAGTGGCAGCGCTACACGCCGCAGCTCGCACCGCTCGTCGCGGCGTTGTCCCGTCACGATATCGAATCCGCGCCGACGGCGCGAGAATGCGTCGGCGCGGAGGTGCTTCCCGCTGTTTCGCAGGATGCCCGCGCAAGCCTGGCTGCGGCGCGCCTCGCGTTGAAGGAAGACCGTATCCGCGATGCCACCCGCGCGGCGCTGGAAGCGGCAGCGAGCGTGCCCGACGATCCCGCGGCATTGCTGGACACGGTCGATGTGCTGCTGCGCGTCGGCGAAATCGTCGCCGCCCGGCGCTGCATGGCCAATCCCGGGCTGGGGCAAACGCGCGACCCGCGCCATCTGCTGCGGCTGGCGCAGTACCGCCAGCGACTGGATGAAAACGCCGAAGCGTTGCGGCTGATCGAACGCGCCATCGCGGAAGGAGTGGACGATCCCCGCGCCAGCTTCGATCACGGCGTGCAGTTGTATTTCAACGGCCGTCTCGGAGAGGCCGAGGCGCGGCTGCGGGACGACCTGACCGCTTCGCCTGTGCCCGGCCGAACCGCGTTGGCATTGGCGAGGCTCCGCAAATGGACGGTGCAGGACAACCATCTCGGCCTGTTCGCCGCGAACCTGCGGCGGGTGCCGGTGGGCGGGCAGGATCACGCGGCGCTTTTGTTCGCGCAGTACAAGGAGCTCGAGGACACCGGTCACTACGAAGAAGCCTGGCAAGCGCTCATGCAAGGCAACGCGGTGATGCGTGCACGCCGGCCCTGGGATGCGGACGGCCATTCGCGGTCTATCGACAAGCTGATTTCGGCATGCGACGCCGCGCGCGTCGTGCCGGCAGGCGAGACTTCACCGGGGCCGCAACCGATCTTCATCCTCGGCATGCCGCGCTCGGGGACTACCGTGTTGGAACGCATGCTCGGAAATCATTCGAGCGTGGCGCCGGCTGGCGAGCTGACCGATTTCGGCATGCAGCTGCACTGGGCCGCGGACACCGCCCATACCCACAGCGACACCTTCATTGCGCGCGTTCCCGGCCTTGATCTCGCCGCGGTCGGCGAACGCTATCTGGCTCAAACGCGCTGGCGGGCCCATGGGAAGAACTTTTTCATCGACAAGCAGCCGCCCAACTGGATCCTCACCGGGTTGATCCACGCCGCGCTTCCGTCCGCGCGCATCCTGCATCTGGTGCGGGATCCGATGGATACGTGTTTTTCGAACTGGCGGGCATTCTTCGGTGATGCCTATGCCTACAGTTACGACCTCGGCGCGCTGGCGGCGTACTTCAACGACTATCGCCGTGTCATGGCGCACTGGCATGTGGTCATGCCGGGTGCGATCCTGGACGTGTCCTATGTGGAACTCGTGAGCGAGCCCGAGGCGACCTTGCGCAAGGTGTTCGCGTTCTGCGGACTGGAATGGGAAGTCGGCTGTGCCGACATCACCCGCAACGCTTCTCCCAGCGCAACCTTGAGTGCGGCGCAGGTGCGCGGGCCGCTGCGTGGCGATACTTCAGGCGCGTGGCGGCGGTATGCAGCGCCACTGACGCCACTGCGCAATGCATTACCGGAAGCGACGCCTGCGGCAACCTTGGGCCGGAGGAGCTGATGGATTCTTTCGTGGAGCGGGTTTGGCTTCGTGCGCAACGGTACATCGCCGATGGCCAGATCAGAGCGGCGCGCATCGCCTTGGAATCGTTGATCCAGCGCGACCCGGAACATGTCGCCGGGCGAATGCTGCTGGCGAGCGTGCACCTCGACGAGGGGCGTGTGAGGGAAGCCGCCGAACAGGCCATCGCGGCGTCAACCATGCTGCCTGACGACGCCGACGCCGTTGCGACCGCGGTGCATTGCCTGATGCGTATCGGCGAGACGACGGCGGCGCTCGCTTGCTTGATGCGCTTTGATGCACCACACAAGCCGCTGGATGGACGGCAGTTGACTGTACTGGCGCACGTTTACCAGATGCTGGGGGACCACGCGACGGGGTTGGCGTTGATGGATCGCGCCCAGGCGAAGGGATACGACAATCCCGACTTTCGTTATTTCCATGCCCTGCAGATGCAGTTCAACGGCCGCGTCGTCGATGCACGGCATCGCCTGGAAAGCTGCCTGAGGCTCGGTCCGACCTTCGGCAGGGCGTCGCTGGCACTGGCACGCATGAGCAAACAGACTGCCGGCTCCAACCATATCGATTACATCCGCGCGCAACTGCATGCCGTGGCGAGAGGCAGCGAAGACCACGCCAGCTTCGAATTCGCGCTTTACAAGGAGCTGGAGGATCTGGGGCAATACGAAGAGGCGTTCGCCGCGCTCGAACGGGGCAACGCGATCATGTATCGGCGCATGGCGCACGACGTGGAGCGTGAGAAAGCGCTGTTCGACGGCATCAAGCGGCGGGTCACGGCGGATTTCCTGCGCGGCGCAGGGGCGAAAATCGAAGGACCGGTTCCGATTTTCGTCGTGGGCTTGCCGCGCAGTGGTACGACGCTGCTCGATCGCATTCTCGACAACCACCCGGACGTCGTTTCGACGGGCGAACGCATCGACTTCCCGCGGCAGCTGCGCTGGGTCGCAAACCGGCACGGCAATGAACTGATCGATGCAGCATTGCTGGAGCGACTGTCGGAAGTGGATTACGCGCAGCTTGGAGAGCGTTATCTCGCACAGACGCAATGGCGCGCAAAAGGCAGCCTGTTCTTCGTGGACAAGCTGCCGGCCAACCAGATGCTGCTGGGCCTGATCCACCGCGCGCTGCCGCAGGCGCCGATCCTGCACATGGTGCGTGATCCGATGGACGTCTGTTTTTCGAACTACAAGGCGCTGTTCGGCGAAAGTTATCCCTACAGTTATGAGCAGGATGCGCTGGCCGCGCATTACGTGCAGTACCGTGCGTTGATGCAGCATTGGCATGCCGTCATGCCGGGTCGTGTCCTGGACGTGCCCTACACCGAGCTGGTGCACGATCCGGAGGCCGTATTGTCAAGCGTGTTCGCGCATTGCGGGTTGCGCTGGGTTGCGGGTTGCAGCGATCTCACCCGCAACACCACCGCCGTGAACACGCTGAGCAGTGCACAGATCCGCGAGCCCATCCATACGCGGACACTCGGGGAGTGGCGGCGTTACGAACGCCAGCTCGCTCCGGTGCGCAGGGTTTTGCAATCCGCCGGGTTTGTTGCGGAAGCTGGATGAAAAAAGGGCTGGCCGAAGGCCAGCCCTTTGCGAAGCAACGGGCAAGCGTCAGTGCTTGCCGAACTTCCAGTCGAACTCGACCCAGAATTGCCTTCCGTACGGGTTGTAGTTGAACTCGTTATAGTAGGGACTGGTCAAGCCGGGTGTCGCGTTCGCCGATGCGTCGCTCGGCGGCATCGAGTTCATGATGTTGTGAACGATCGCGCTGACCTTCATGTCGGGCGTGATGTTGTAGGCGACGCTGCCGCTGTAGAGCATCCATGGGGCCACCGAGCCTGCTCCGGGGGTGCCGTACCCGTAGATCTGCGCGTTGTAGTTCGGCGACTTGCCGTAACGCGTTCCGTACAGGGTCGTCGCCCACTTGCCTATCGTCCAGGTGATTTGGCCGTTGGCGATGGTCTTGAACTCCGTCGAATAAGGCGGCTGGGCCGGTTGGCGCAGCAGGTCCACGACGGGATCATTGGGTGACAACTGCTGCGTATGCTTCAGCGTCACGTTGTACTGCGCACCGAAGTCAAGGTTGCCGAAACGCCCCAGATCCCAGTTGTAATCGAGCGATGCGACGATACCCGATACCCGTTCATTGGCGATGTTGATCGGGAAAACCGTCACCTGCTCCAAGGCTTCGGAGAGATTCGGATTGCTGCTGTTGTACGGACTGCGCAGCACTTGTGACAGCGCCGCGACGCAGGCGGCCGAATTGATATCCAATTGGCCCAGACGGCATGCGGCTTCGGTTCTCAGCAACGCGTCAATGGATTGCAACTGCACCTCGTTGGAGATGCGGATGTTGTAGTAGTCCGCCTTGACGTTGAAGTTGCTGGTTGGCGACCAGACCACGCCGAAACCGGCCGACTTCGACGTGATCGACTTCAGGCTCAGGTTGCCGGTGTGCAACGCAAAGGGATCCTGATCCGCAAAATACGTGCATTGGTCAATCGGGCCCGGCTGCTGTATGGCGCAACGATAGTAGTCCGTAAGGCCAGGCTGATAGAAGCCACTTTGCCCCCCGAACACATAGGCCATGTCGGGGGCACGAAAGCCCGTCGAATACGTGCCGCGGATCAGCAACGTGTCGGTGGGCCGGAACTCCAGGCCCACCTTGTAGGTGGAATCACCGTCGACGCCGCCGCCATGGTTGCTGTATTGGTCGTAGCGTGCCGAGATATCGGCGGTCAGCATCTTGAAGATCGGGATGCGAAGTTCGCCCGAATAAGCCCAGTTGTTGCGATAACCACCACCCGACGTGCCGGTCAATCCGTAGAACTCGCCGGCGGTGACGCGTGGATCACCAGGATTGGACCACATTTGTTCGCCGATCTGGAAAATACCGGCGAAGCCCACCGGCCCGGCAGGCAGGTTGAACAAGTCGTCATTGGTGAGCTGGATGTTGAAGTTTTGCGTCCAGGTCGAGTTGCTGCTCCGGATGTCGCCATTGAAGGTGGCGTACTGGGCCTGGGTCAGCGGCTTGTAGAAATTCGAGAAGTTCGGATCGTAGATCGGATAACCGTAGTACGTGCCGAGCTGCGGGCCGTAGACCTGCTTTTCGAAGAAGCTGTTGACCGCGGCCTTCAGGGGCCAGCGTTGCGATTCGTCCAGCTCCTGGCTCGAACGCGCGAAGAAGACGTCGTAATTCCAGTCGCTATTTCCCATCGACCCCTTGACACCCACCCAGGCGTTGTAGGTGTGCTCAAGGTCGCGGGTTCCATACTGTTGCCATCCTCCGATTTCCTCTGGCGCAAAGATGTGTTGGAGAATTTCGAACTCACCCGTGGTGCCATTGACGAAGTAGCTGCCCGGATCCGGGCTGCCCTCCCAGAAATACGGTCCACCGGTGAATCCTGTGCTGCTGACGTTGTAGAGAACGTTGCCGTAAATCTGGGTGTTGTCGTTCACAGAGTAGGTGGCGTTGAGGTAGCCCGTCCCCGATTTCTGCTGGTTGAGGATCGTCGCGTAGCCGTCCACTGCCTTGCTGCCGCAGTAGTAGCCATGGCCTGGGCGGTACTGGTAGCCAACGGTTCCGCCGTACAGTGACGACACTGGGGCACACGTGGCAGCACCCGGGTCGTTGTACAGGCCGGTGTTTCCGTTCAAATCCAGAAAATTGCGCGAAGCGATGAATTGGGTACCGGTCAAGCTGCGCTGGTAGCCGAATATCGGCTTCTGGTTGCTGAGTTGCACACCGTAGATCATGCTCAGCTTGTCGGTGTTGTAGCCACCCAGGAATTCCAGGCGCTCGTTGGATCCGCCGCCACCGGTGTAGCCGCCGCCGCGAAGATCCAGCTCGTAGCCTTCCATCTTCTGCTTCAGGATCACGTTCACCACGCCGGCGATGGCGCTGGAACCGTAAATCGAAGACTGGTTGCCCGGCAGGATGTCGATGTGGTCGACCATGCCCACGGGAATGTCCGACAGATCGACGAAGTTGCTCGATCCGTTGTACAGCAAGGGATAGTCGGCCATCGGATGGCCGTTGATCAGGAACAGGGTGAAGCCCGGATCGAGCCCCAACAGGCTGATGGTCTGTGCGCCCGGGGTGAAGCCACCCGTGAATTGGTTGTCCTGCACGGAACCCGTTGCCAGCGGCTGGGCGCGCAGTGCCTCGTATACCGTTCCGAAACCCTGGCTCTGCAGCTTTTGTGCAGACAAGGTGATGACGGGATTCGCGGTTTCGATCTGCGATTGCGGAATCAGCGAACCGGTGACCGTAATGGTCTGCAGCGTTTTCTCTTTCTTCTTCTGCTGGTCGCCTGTCGTTGCAGTGCTTTGACTCGCTGGTTGTGTCTGGGTCGACTGGTCTTGCGTGGTACTGCTCGTGGTCTGGGCATGTGCGGCACCTGCAGCGAACAGGCTGGCACAAATCGCGGTGGCCAACAAATTGCGGTTCATCACGGGACTCCCCGAAGTGGATGACTGCAAGGTCGAGGATCACTTCTCAGGGGAGTGCCAAGACCAAGCAAGCGCATACAACCGCTGAGGCTCTTCGCCTCAGTGGTCGTCCTGCACTGTCCCCGGTAGCAGCACGGCCGCGACGTTAATATCTTTTTAACTGTGGTGCAAGCATGAGAGAAATCCCTAGGCGCGCGTCTTCCGGCTGGTCGCGCTGGTATGGTTCGCGTGATCCATTTGATAACGTTAGGAAGCAAGGTGGTGGGGCGATCCAACGAGCAACTCTGGGCACGGGCCCGACGCTTCATCGCTGACAACCAAGCGGCGCCTGCCCGGGCCACGTTGGAATCGCTGCTGGCGCGGGAACCTGGCGATACGGCGGCGCACCTTATTCTTGGCGCGCTGTATGCAGCCGATGACCATCAGCGTGCCGCGACGCATCAGAGTCTGGCCGCAGCGGCCAACCCGCCGGAAGATCCAGGATTGCTGACAGACTTGGTCGCGGCGCTGTTGCAGGTCGGGGAAATCATCGAGGCGAGGCGATTGCTGGACATGCCCGCGATTGCTCATAGCGATTCGGTTCATGTGCTGATGCGCGCCGCTGCCCAGCGGCAGTTGATGGGCGACCATGCGACTGCGCTGGCCCTTGTCGAACGAGCCAGGATCGCAGGTGCGACCGGACGCGATTTTCACTTTTATCGTGCAATACAGCTTGCCTTCAATGGCGAGTTGGAAACATCGCGACGCGAGCTGGAACGTTGCATTGCGATTGATCCACCGTTGGGTCGCGCCTACGTGCAGCTCGCGCGGACGCGCAGACAATCCAGCGACGACAACCATCTGGCCGCAATCGATGCGGCGCTGCAACGCATCGAGAAAGGGAGCGAGGATCACGCTGCGCTCGAGTTCGCGCGTTACAAGGAACTCGAGGATTTGCAGCGATACGAGGAAGCGTGGCAGGCGCTGGTTCACGGAAACGCACTGATGCACGCACGGCTTCCCTACGACGCGGCACGCGAGCGCGAATTGTTCCAGCACCTCGCCGGGATATGCATGCCGGAGTTTTTACGCGCGGACCGAATCGCGGCGGATGCAGGTCCGCAGCCAATCTTCGTCATCGGAATGCCGCGTTCGGGCACGACGGTGCTGGAACGTATTCTGGGAAATCACTCGCGAATAACTTCCGCTGGCGAGCTGGGGGATTTCCCGAAGGCAATCGCTTATGCCGTGGATCACCGGGCCGACGACATGCTCGATGAAACCACGCTCGACAGACTTGAGGGCGTGGACTGGGGCGAAGTCGGCCGGAGATATCTTGCACAGACCCGCTGGCGCGCAGGCGCCAAGCCACTCTTCGTGGACAAGTTGCCCCGCAACTGGATGGTCGCGGGCATGATCCACAAGGCACTTCCGAATGCGCCCATCCTGCATATCGTGCGCGATCCCATGGATGTGTGCTTTTCCAACTGGCGCGCTTACTTCGGTTCGGGACGGGAATACGCTTATGCGTATGACCTGGGTTCACTGGCTGCGCACTACCGTCTTTATCGACAAACCATGGCGCACTGGAAGGCTGCGATGCCCGGCGTGATTTTCGATGTGCCATACGCCCGGTTGGTGTGCGAACCCGAGGCAGTGATACGTGACTTGCTGGTGTTTTGCGGCCTGGATTGGGAACCGGATTGCATGAATTTGGCGCGCAACACTACGCCGAGCGCGACGCTCAGCATGCCGCAGGTACGCTCGTCCATCCATCGGCAGGCATTCGATGAATGGCGCCACTACGACACGCACCTGTCGAGCCTGGCGCAATCACTTTCATAAACACGCATGAGCCGATCATTCGAGCGCCGCTGGGAACACGCCCGCAGGTATTTGCAACAAGGACAGATAGCTGCCGCACACGCGCAGTTGGAATCCTTGCGCATCCAAGCCCCGCGGGATGCGCGCACGCGGCTGCTGGCGGCGCAGCTGGCGTGGCATGCGGATCGCGTTCGCGATGCTGCAGACCTTGCGCAGGGTTTGTCCGACGGCCCACCGGACGACGCGGATTTGCTGTGCGATGTGGTGGATCTGCTGTCCATGGTCGGTCACACGACGGCAGCCCACGACCTCCTCGACCATCCGGTCTGGCAACAAACGCGATCCATGGATGTGTTGTTGCGCTATGCGAATTTCCGGCAGAGCTTCGGCGATCACGCGCAGTCGCTTGACGCGCTGGAACGGCTTCTTGCGATAGTGCCCGGCAATGCAGAATTCCACTTGTACCACGGCCAGGAGTTGACGTTCCTCGGCCGGATCGATGAAGCCGAGGCGGCTTTCCGAACATGTCTTTCGCTGGATCCCGGCAATGGGCGAGCGATGTACCGATTGGCTCGCTTGCGGCAGAACGCGCCGGATCATGACTTTTTGCGTTTGATCGATGCGGGCCAGCGGCAAACCCGCAGCCCCTCGACCGAACACGCCGCGTTCGCATTCGCCCTATATCACGTCATGGAAGGGCTGGGCAGATACGAAGAAGCATGGTCAACATTGGCCGCAGCCAACGCCGAAATGCATTCGATGAGTGCCCGCGACGCTGCGCGCCAGCGGGAAGGATTGCAACGCTTCATTGGGTGGTTGTCGACCAATCGGTTGCCCGCGGCTGCGCCGACATCGACCGCAGTGCAGCCCACTCCGATTTTCATCGTCGGACTGCCACGTTCGGGTACTACCGTATTGGAGCGGATGCTTTCCAATCATTCGAAGGTGACGTCGGCAGGGGAATTGGTCGACTTCGGGCTCCAGATGATGAGCGTTGCCGATACACGCTCCCTGCATGGCGAGCGATTCCTGTCACGCCTTTCCGGACTTGACCTTGGGCAAGCCGGACAGGGCTATCTCTCCCAGACCGCTTGGCGCGCCCGCGGACACGCGTATTACGTAGACAAGCAGCCGGCGAACTGGATGATTGCGGGTTTGATCCTTTCGGCCCTCCCCCAGGCGAAGATCCTGCACCTGCAGCGCGATCCGATGGACGTATGTTTCAGCAACTATCGCGCGATGTTCGGCGACACCTACACATGGAGTTACAACTTCAATACGCTGGCCGAACACCACGATGACTATCGTGGGCTGATGAAGCACTGGCATGACGCGTACCCGGGCGCGATCCTCGACGTGCCCTATGCCGACCTGGTCGGCAATCCGGAGACGACTCTGCGCAAGACATTTGCGTTCTGCGGACTGGAATGGGAAAGCGATTGCGATGACATTTCCCGCAATGGTGCCCCGGTTTCCACCTTGAGCTCAGTCCAGGTGCGCGAAAGCGTCCACACCCGCGCGTTGCAGCAATGGCGTCCGTATTCCGCACAGCTCCAGTGGCTGCAAGAAGCCCTGCGCTGAACAGACCACGGCGCAGCAGCATTCCGGCTGATCAACCCATGGCGCAAAAAAGGGCTGGCCCGAAGGCCAGCCCCTGGTTGACGCATTGATCCTGCAATCAAGGGAGCTTGACGTTCAGCTCCATCATGACCAACCGCCCGTAAGGGTTGTAGCTGAAGACATCGAAATACGGATACGCCGCGAAGGACGCGTCATACGGCGGACGGGCATTGAAGATGTTGTTCCCGATCAGCGTCGCGGTGATGTCCGGCGTCACGTGGTACTGGATGGTGGCGTTGTACCTCATCCAGGGGCCGACGGTGAAATGGCCGTTGTAGCTGAAGGTCTTGCCATACCGCTGGTACTGAAGCGTGGTGCTCCATTTGCCGATATCCCAGCCCAGGGTGGCGCTGCCGATGTTCTTGAACTGGTTGCCATACGAGTTCGTGCGCAGATAGTCGACAGGCTCATCACCAGGAAACTGCTGGTAAAGGTGGCTGGTCTGAACTGCGTAATCCAGGGCGAGATTGAAGTCGCCAAACCGACCCCATGCCCAGTGGTATTGCCCCGATGCGTGAATGCCCGACACGGATTCGCGCGAGATGTTGATCGGCAACGTGGTGACGCTTTCAAGCGTACCCGGATTGATCGGTGCATTGAGCGGGGTGCGGGCCACCTGCGACAGGAATTGCTGGCACGAAGGCGAATTGCCGTCCACCGGATTGCCCTGGATCGTCACGCCCAAGCGGCAGTCGGCTTCCTTGTCCAGAATCGTCTGGCTGCTGTAGTTGCTGACCTCGTTGTTGATGTTGACGTGGTAGTAGTCCGACTGCAGGGTCAGATCCTTGGTCGGCGACCAGACCACGCCATAGCCCCATGACTTCGCAGTGATGTACTGCAGGTCGCGGTTGCCGTTGGCGAAGTTCTGGATCTGGACTGAATCGTAGGGAGGGCCGCACTTGGACAAATCATTGCCAAAGTGGACGCGGCAGTTGTAGGTATCCTGGGCGCTGCTGTACGACTTGCTGCCGGTCGAGAACACGTAACCCATGTCTGGTGCCCGGAACGCGGTTGCGTAGTTGGCTCGGAACAACAGGGTATCGAGCGGGCGGAACTCCAGGCCAGCCTTGTAGGTGAACTTGCCTTGCGAGCTGCCGCCATCAGGAGCGTAACGGTCGTAGCGGCCCGAGACATCGGCTGACAGCATCTTGAAGATCGGGATGTTGAACTCGACCGCCGCTGCCGAGAACGAGCGCTTGCCTTCGCCACTGGTGCCGCCGAGGCCCCAGAAGTCGCCTGCCAGGATGCGCGGATCAACGGGGTTGTTCCAGTATTGATTGCCGAGATTCAACTGAGCCGCAAGTCCCACCGAACCCGCGGGCAGACTGAAGAGATCGGTATTGGTGACCGTCAACGTCCCCTGCTGGGTGTACGTTTCAGAGTTGCTCCGAACGTAATCGCTGAACGAGCGGAACTGATCCGGTGTCACCGCTCCCCAGAAATGACCGGTCTGCTCAAGATGGTAGGCCGGGTAGCCGTAGCCGAACGGATCGGTGCCATCCTGCGGCCCGAGGAAGAACGCGTTCACCTTGTCGGTGAGCGGGCGCATCAAGCTGGCGTCGTTCTCGTACTGCGAGCGGTGGTAATAGGCATCGTAATTCCAGTTGGAATCACCGAAGCTGCCCTTGATGCCGAGGTCCACCACCCAGCTACGATTGTTGTCTACCGAGTTGGTCAGGGTTCCCACTTCCTCCGGCGCAAAGATGTGCTGCACCACGTAATCGAGGTGGCCGGAATCGATGTCATAGATGTACGGCGCAGTGTGGTCGCCCAAGCCCCAGAACGTCGAATAGCTGCCGCCCGTGAGGTACTTGACCTTGGACTTGGTGAACAACACGTCCCCATACAGCTGGGTGTTGTCGTTCAATTGGTAGTTGGCTTTGCCGTACACGTTCAACTGCGACTGCGCATTCATGATCGTGCCTTGCGCAGGCTGCTCGTAGCTACCGCAGTAGTTGCCATACCCCGGACGGTACGCGTACTCCAGCGAGCCGTGGAAGAGATTGCTGATCGGCGCGCATGTTGCGGCGCCATCGGGTGGCGTGACGTACCCGCCGGTGAACGCGTCGCCGACTGCACGCACGCGGGCGGCGACCCGGCCGGACGCAGTCGGTGCATCCATCGTGCTGTCCATGTAGCTGCGCTGATACCCGTAAATCGGATTCTGCTTGTTCAGCTCGACGGCGCCCATCAGATCCAGCTTGCCGATGCTGTGCCCGCCGGAAATCTGCAAACGCTGCTGCTGGCCACCCCCTTCGGTATAGCCGCCGGCGCGGTAGTCGATGTCGAGACCTTCCATCCGCTGCTTGAGGATGATGTTGACGACGCCCGCAATGGCCGCCGAACCATAAATGGCGGACTGGTTGCCTGGAACGATTTCGATACGATCCACCAGCGTGGTCGGAATGGTGCCGAGATCCACGAAATTGGAGGTGGAGTTGTAGAGCAATGGGTAGTCGGCCAGCGGGCGGCCGTTCAACAGCACCAGCGTGAAGTCGGGGTTCAGGCCCAGCAGGCTGATCGTGGTGGCACCTGGAGTAAAGCCTTGGGTGAACTGGTTGTCTTGAACCGCACCGTTGGACACCGGCATGGCGCGCAGCGCGTCATAGACGTTCTTGAAGCCCTGCTTTTGCAGGTCCTGCGCGGTGATCGTAATGACCGGCGTGGCGGTTTCGATCTGCGACTTTGGAATCAACGAACCCGTGACCGTGACGGTGTTGAGGGTCTTGGGCTCTTTCTTCTTGTCTGCCTGATTGGTGTTCGATTGCGCGGCAGACGATTGATCCTGTGCCTGTGGAGCAGGCGTTGAGGTGTCTTGTGCGTACGCCGTGGCGGCGACGAGCAGGCTGGCGCAGATGGCCGAGGCCAAGAGCTTGCGATTCATCAGGAGTACTCCCCGTAAGCGAAAACAGATTTCGGTGTGGTGGACCGACGCGCCCTCTGCGCGACGGAACGCCGGTTGCCATTCATCGCTCTGAAATCCATGGGAATTTCTGGAGTCGATGGGAATCGGGACGCGTTAACGCCACGTTCACACTAGCAACAAATTAACAATGGTGCAATCTTTTTGAAAGATGTAGGAAAGGCTGCCGCCACGTTGCTGCAAGCCTCCCGAATGAATGCCCGCCCGTACTACGGCTTTCGTCGTAGCTCCCGCCGCGGTAATATGAGAATTCTGGCCTGTGACTTGCGATCGTGCCGAGTTGCTTTCCGACACAGGCCGGCCCCATTTCGAGGAATCTCCATGCAAAAGCTTGCTGTTGCGCCGTTGTTTCTTGCCACGTTGGTCCTTGCGGGTTGCGGCGCATCCAATTCGTCCGGCAACACTTCATCCTCGTCTGCCGTCTCTTCTGCTTCCGAAGCGGCCACCCCGGCGCCGGCCGCCACGGCGGTGACGGGAACCGTCAAACTCCAGGACGCCGCGGCCACGGTGACGCCGCAGGCGACGCTGGAATTGTCTTTGGTGGATGTGACCCAGCAGCCGGGCGTCACGGTGAACAAGCAGGATTTCAATCCGCCCAAATTCCCGCAGGCGTTCCACATTCCGTTCTCGGCATCGGCGATCAACGGAAGGGACCTGTACGTGGTGCAGGCCACGATGCAGGACAACGGCCGCACCTACACCACGAAGTTGCAGCAGCCGGTGCTGACGCGCGGGCAGCCGTCCAACGTAAACCTGACGCTGGTGGCAGAACCGACGGCCGCCGAGAAGATGCTGGACGATTTCAACAACGCCAAGCGCCAAACCGGTGGCATGACGGTCAAGAGCGGTACCGCCAGCAAGATCGGGGAATCTCAGAGCTGGCAGGTTTTCAGTGACGAGCACGGCGTCGAATTCATCATCGAGCAGCTCAATCAGGCGGACAAGGGCTTCACCAAGACCGAGTATGCGTACCGCGATTCGCTGCCGTGGGTGGTCGTGCAGGAACAGATGCCGAAGGCTGACGCGCCTGCGACCTCCACGGTGCAGGTTGGCTGGGGCAACGACGGCGTGCTGGTGTTGAACAAGAAGATCACCGGGGGCAAGACCACGAGCTTGTCCGATGCCGACGCCAAGGCGCTGCACGACAAGGCCGAGGCGGAGTTCAAGCGCTTCAGCAAGAAGCACTGAGTCTTTCGGTCCCGGAAATGAAAAAACCGCGCGTCCTGCGACGCGCGGTTTTTTGTTGCATCGAACAGGTCGATCAGAAGCGCAACTTGGCACCGATGTTGAGACTGTCGACGCGCTGGCTCGAATCGGAGAAGCGACCGTCGTAACCGATCCAGCCGGAGAAGTTCGGCGTGAAATCGGCAGCGAGTCCCACGCCTGCGCTGCCCCAGTTCTTGTCCGGCATGAAACCCGGCAGCGCAAACGTGCCGGGCATGCTGACCAGGCCGGCGCTGACATCGCGCGGATCGGCGTCGTTGTCATGGTTCCACGCGACGCGCGCGAACGGATGCAGCATTGCGCCGCCGGTTTGCAGGTTGGCGGTCAGCTGCCAGCCCAGCGTACCGATCAGGGCATGGCGGTCCTGCTGGCCGAACGTCATCGCTGTGGCGTCGTTGCCATCCTCACTGTAACCGTCGACATGTGCGTGTTCCCATGACACGTCCGCATACGGACCGGTGCGCCAGTTGCCGAAGTTGATCCACCAGCCGCCGGTCAGCGCCAGCGCGGTGTGATAGCCCGATGTCGAACCGGACTCGTAACGCACCGTCGGACCGATCGGAATGTTGCGGTGGATGTCGCTGTAACCCAGGTGACCGAAGCTGCCGATCGCACCGAAATAGGCCTGGTCCCAGCCCCACATCACGTAGCCGCTGGCCAGCAGATCCTGCAGCTTGAAGCCGCCCGCATCGGCGTCGAAATCATCCTTCTGCTGCCCGGCGGTAAACGCAAGACCCGCCGTCAACGCGTCGGACGGATGGATGTCCGCACCGATGCTCAAGGTGTTGGCGTCGTTGCTGCTCTTCGGCGAATTGATTTGGGCGTCGAGGCGCTGGTGCGCGTAGTCGTAGCTGGCCCACACGCGCAGCCCATTGCCGGGCGCGTTGGCGAGGCTGCTGGCGGCCTGCGTGGTGATCGAGCGGTTGAGGCTCTCGTTGATCTGCAGCGGCGCTTCGCCCAGCAGCGACATCTCGCGCGGCGCGGTGATGATCGATTCCGCATACTGCGCCAGCATCGCGTGCGCGGCCGTGGTCGGATGCACGCCATCCGCGAAGAGATAGGTGTTCTCGGTGCCGGGCTGATACGTGACGGTCGCACCCGGCGTACCGGCCGGCAGGCACTCGAAGGAACTGCCGTCGCCGCCGGTGCAGGCCGGCTGCGTGACGTTGGTGAAACCGTAGCGGCCCGGATCGGCGACGATCTCGTTGAGGATCGCGTAGGCGTTCACCGGGATGATGTTGAGGCCGGCGTTCGCCAGGCCGTTGTTCAAAGTATTGTTGTAGAGAATCGAAAGTCCGGTGAGTTGCGCGGCGCCCTGTGGCCCCGACGCCAAGGCCGAAGGCGTGAGCCCGATGTTGGGCAGGTTGAACACCATCACGTAGCGTGCGCCCGCCTTGCCCAGCGACTGGATCATGCCAAGCTCGGTGGCCGCGGCGGTTTGCAGGTTGGCCTGCACCTGCGCCGGCGTCAGCATTCCGAGTTGGGCCAGGGCGACGTTGTAGAACACGTCGTTGGCACCGCCCCACACCGCGTACAGCGTGTTGGGATCGGCCTTGCCGCCGGTGGCCTGCAGGTACATGCCGAGCTGGGTCGGCAACGTCGGCACGCCCGCCGGCGTGCCGGGCGAATTGTTGACGACACCGGCGCCGCCGAATGCGAAGTCGGTGCCTCCCGCCAATGCCGGCGTCATCGGCACACCGAAATAATCGGCGACGTTTTCGACGCCGGTCTGGCCCGGATTGGTGGTGAAGCGCATCGTCAGTGGCAGCTGCGCGACCAGTGACAGATTGCCGTCGTCACTCAGGCTGTCGCCAAAAACCACCATGTGATCGAACAGGCCCGCGTGCGCGGATGCCTGGACCGTCGGGACGGATTGCGCGAACGCTGCGGAACAGCCGAGCGCCAGCGCCACGGCGCAGGCGAGATGACGGGGACGAAGCATGGCCGGGAGTCTCCAGGTGCCGAATGGCGGACGGGCCAAGCCTAATACAAGCGTTTGAATTCTTCCATCCGTCGGCGTATGGCGCGGGGACCCCGGCGGGCCGCATCACGCATCCAGTCGACCGGTCGCGTCAGCGGCGCGGCCAGCGAATCGGCCATTCGCGTGGACAGCGCTGCGGCAATCAGCACCGCCGCCACGAGACACGCCAGCACTTCCGCAGGATCCGGCAAGGCGTGCGCCAGCCACGCGAACGCGCCGGCCGCGACCAGCGCGCGCACCAAGAAACCATGCAGCAGGTAAGCGGTGAGACTGCGCCGCCCGGGTGTTCCGGATATCGCATGGCGTGGCATCAGCGCGAGCACGGCCAGCACGCACGATGCCGAGACCACCAGCAACGCGAGTCGCAATGCTGCGCCCGGCCAAGAATCGACCTGCAAATCCGCGTAACCCACCGACGCATACAACCACTGCGGATCTGCGTCGCGGAGCAGCCACGCCCCGACGGCTGCGCCGATCAGGATGGCCAGCGCGCCCCAGCGCCGGCTGCGCGAATCACCAAGTTGCTGCAGCCGCTTGGCGCCGAGGCGATGGCCGAGCAGGAACAGCGGGAAGAACACCAGCGTGCGCGACAGCGACAATGGATAGCCGATCCAGGGTGCGAAGCCTGCGGCCAACGCGATTGCCACGGCGAACGGCATCGCAAACTTCAGTCGTGCGAACACGGGCAGCAGCAAGCGCCAGCAAGCGAGGCTCGGCAAATACCACAGCAACCAATACGGCGTGAGGTAGCCCTGCGACCAGTCACCGGTCTGGAACAACCACGCATCCCACGCCGCATACAGCGTCTGGAAAAGGACGTATGGCAGCAGCAGGCAGGTGATCAACGCAACGACACGGCGGCGCGTCAACACGGGTTTCGAAACCGCGCCGGAAATCAGCACGAACGCCGGCATGTGGAAAAGATAAATCCAGCGATACAGCGCTGCGGCGAACGGACCCGTATCGACCAGTTGTTCCAGCAGGTGCCCGCTGACCACCAGCGCGATCAGCACGAAGCGTGCGCTGTCGAGCGCGGGATAGCGCAGCGGTTGTCGCGAAATCCGCTTCAAACTTCCGGGCAGCTTGCGCGCACCCCATGGCCCGGTCCGGTTCCCTGGACGGCAAAGCGTGCGGGCAAAGGTGGCGGCAGCTTCGCGGATCATCCGCGCGATGTTTCCTCCGACGCGATGGCACGTCGGCGCGCGCCCGCATCAACGGCCCTGTTGCGGAAACCTGCGTGACGTTGCGACCATCACGCGAGGGTGATGGCACGATGATCGCCGTGTGCGCGTTAACCTCGCCGGAATATGCCGGTGTGCGTGGTCACTACATGAAAGCGCTAGGCCGCGCGCGGATCGCGTTGCCGGTGCAGATGCACCAGCAGCAGCGAAATCGCCGCAGGTGTGACGCCGCTGATGCGGCGCGCTTGTCCCAGCGTCGCCGGACGCACGTGTTTCAGTTTCGCGGAAACTTCCGCAGACAAACCACGCACGCCGTCGTAGTCGAACGCTTCCGGAATCGGCGTGGATTCATGGCGGCGTTGGCGCTCGATTTCGTCGCGCTGGCGATCGAGGTAACCCGCGTATTTCGCCTGCACTTCGACTTGCGCCGCGACGTCCTCGCGTTCCACGGCGGGACCAAAACCATCGGTATCCGTCAACGCTGCGTAATCGAGTTCCGGACGCCGCAGAAGGTCCAGCGCGTTTGCTTCGTGCGCAAGCGCGATGCCGCGCTGCGCTTGCAACGCCATGCCGAGCGCATTCAAAGGCGTCGCCCAGATCGATTTCAGGCGCGCGGTTTCGCATTCCACTGCGTCGCGCTTCGCACGCATCGCATCGAAACGTTGCTGCGGCACCACGCCCAGTTCAAAGCCTTTTTCGGTCAGGCGCAGGTCGGCGTTGTCTTCGCGCAGGTGCAGGCGATATTCCGCGCGCGAGGTGAACATCCGGTACGGTTCGATCGTGCCATTGGTGGTGAGGTCGTCGATCAGCACGCCGGTGTAGGCTTCGTCGCGACGTGGCCACCAGGGTTGTGCGTCGCGCGCAGTGCGCGCGGCATTGAGGCCCGCAATCAAGCCTTGCGCCGCGGCCTCTTCGTAGCCCGTGGTGCCGTTGATTTGGCCCGCGAAATACAACCCGGCGATGGCTTTGGTTTCCAGCCACGGCTGCAGGCCGCGCGGATCGAAGTAGTCGTATTCGATCGCGTAACCGGGACGCGTGATGTGCGCGCGTTCGAAGCCGGGAATCGAATGCACCAGTTCGACCTGCACGTCGTAGGGCAGCGAGGTCGAAATGCCGTTCGGGTAAATCTCGATGGCGTCCAGGCCTTCCGGCTCGATGAAGATCTGGTGCGAAGCCTTGTCGGCGAAGCGCACCACCTTGTCTTCGATCGACGGGCAGTAACGCGGGCCGGTGCCTTCGATCTTGCCGGTGTAAAGCGGAGAACGATCCAGCCCCGCGCGGATGATCTCGTGCGTACGTTCGCTGGTGTGCGTGATCCAGCACGGCACCTGGCGCGGATGTTCATTGCGCGAACCGAGATACGAAAACACCGGCTGCGGATCGTCACCCGGTTGTTCCTGGAACATCGAATAATCCAGCGTGCGCGCGTCGATGCGTGGCGGCGTGCCGGTCTTCAGGCGATCGGCGCCCAACGGCAGTTCGCGCAGGCGCTTGGCCAGCGTGGTCGCAGGTGGATCACCGGCGCGGCCACCGGCATGATTTTCGAGTCCGATGTGGATCTTGCCGGCGAGGAAGGTGCCGACCGTCAACACCACGCGCGGTGCGCGCATCGTCAAGCCCATTTGCGTGACGACACCGGCGACACGGCCGTGCTCGATCACCAGGTCGTCCACGGATTGCTGGAAGATTTCGAGGTTCGGTTGCCGTTCGACGATGCGCCGGATCGTGGCCTTGTACAGCACGCGATCGGCCTGGCAACGCGTCGCGCGCACCGCCGGACCTTTCGATGCATTCAATGTGCGCCACTGGATGCCGGCGAGATCGGCGGCGTGCGCCATCGCGCCACCCAGCGCATCGATCTCTTTCACCAGATGGCCCTTGCCGATCCCGCCGATCGCGGGATTGCAGCTCATCTGGCCGATGGTTTCGATGTTGTGCGTAAGCAGCAGCGTGCGTGCGCCGCAGCGCGCCGAGGCGAGCGCGGCTTCGGTGCCCG
>Ga0209178_1000074_pt1 | contig 25467 bp, 12 predicted proteins | sample GAAS200_FD_187521 | JGI IMG/M metagenome (GOLD analysis project Ga0209178, IMG submission 187521) | Agricultural soil microbial communities from Georgia to study Nitrogen management - GA AS200 (SPAdes) (version 2) | ecosystem: Environmental > Terrestrial > Soil > Agricultural land | place: USA... | reverse complement strand
ACACTCGGGACCTTCGCTTCGACGGGCAGCGATGTTCGTTCGAAATGGCAGACGGAACGCTCGAAGCGTTCGACAGTGTGTACGTGTTCCTGGGGAGCGCCGCCCAGTCGACCTTGGCCGAGGCCATCGGCGCGGAGTCGGACGAGAATGGTGCACTCCGCGTGGACCGCGACCAGATGACCACGATCGATGGGCTCTACGCCGCCGGTGACGTCGTCAGCGCGCTGCACCAGATATCCGTTGCCGTCGGCCACAGCGGCGTCGCCGCGACCGCCATCCACAACGCGCTGGAAAGCAACCTCCGGCGCAGCCCTGAGCGGCAGCACGATTGATAAGTTGCTCGGCTGAGCCGCGGGCCGTCGGGAGTTTGGCGAGATGCTTGCCATTGCGCGCAGCCCGCTGCCTGCCGACCGCGCAGGCTTCGACGTTTCGCACTGATCAATATCTCGCAACCCGGCGCCAGTCGGCCAAGCGCAAAGGCCGCCCGCCGCTTCGAATACGAGCGGCTGCATCGCTTGTCACCAATCGAGCTCAATCGCTCCCGGTCGGCAGCGCCAAGCGCGTCGCGCAATCAAGCCGGAACATACGTCAACCTGATCACGTCCTCGACGATCAAATCGCTGGCCACGAGGCGGAGCCGCGGTCGCGGCCCCGCGAAGAACGGCTTGCCGTGACCAAGCACGATGGGATGGATATAGAGCCGATACGCATCGATGAGACCAAGGTCGGTCAGGCTTTGCGCCAGCCCGGGTCCTGCAACTTCGATTTCCCCGGCGGGCTTCGTCTTCAGTCCCCGTACCGCGGCCTCGATGTCACCGGCAACGAGGGTGGCGTTCGGACCGACCGACTTCAGCGAGCGCGACACAACCCACTTCGGCCGGCTACGCCACACCGCCGCGTACTCGCGTTCGTCCGCACCCCAGTCGGAAGAGTCTTCGTCCCAATAACGCATGACCTCGTACATGCCGCGGCCGTACAGCATGCCCGCCAGGCCGCGCACTTGCTCCGTGAAGTGGCGAAACAGCGCTCGATCGGGAGGCCCGAAGGCCTGGTGATCGACGTAGCCGTCCAGGGACTGGTTCAATTCGAACACAAGCTTCGCCATGGAGAGAGCTTCCCTCAAGAACCTTCAGGGTAGCTTGCACGGCACGACGCAAACGTAAGGTGAGAGCAAGCCGTGCGCCACCGTCGGCACGGCCGACGATCGGCGTTGCGGCATCCATCCTGAGCGGTCATTCGGCACGGCTTACTGTAATTACCTCCGTCCCCTTTTCCCGGTTCCCTTTTCCGGAGCGCGTGCTCCGGTGCCACCCAATCGCGGAATCCCGTTGAGGCGCAACAAACCCTTTGCCCCACAGGCTTACTCCGGAGGGTGTGATTGGTGCGGCACAGGTTGCACCGCAATAAGACCCGGGGCAACATGGCCGCCAGGAGCACTGAAGCTTGCGGAATCGAAATTGCTGTGGTGACAGGGGGCTAGATGATTCGTTCCATACAACGGCTGCGCCACTTTGGCGTGTTTGATGACTTCCAAAGGACGGCAATGCTGTCGGACTTTGGGTCCAAAAATATCATCTACGGCTGGAACTACTCTGGAAAGACTACGCTGTCCCGGCTTTTCGCTTCGTTGGGGCACCGCAAACTCTACGCTGAGTGCCCAGCGGCCACTTTTGAGATCCTGACCTCAACCGGTCAGACCATTACCGAAGGTACGCTGCCCACTTCCAACCTCAAAGTGGAAGTCTTTAACAGTGACTTCGTGACTGCGAATCTCAGTTGGACCGGCGAAGACTTCCAATCCATTCTCATCCTTGGCGACGAATCCATTGAAGCGGAAAAGAAAATTGAAGCTCGGGAGAAGCGATTGGGCGAATGCCGTAGCCTATGGGCCAGTACTCACAAGAAGATTAGCGAAATCGAAGCCCGTATCAGTGCGGCAAAAACAGCTACCGCTAAACATATTAGAACTACCCTTCAGATTCTTGAACCGTTTGATGCCAGGCATCTCGCATCCGAAATTGAGCATCTGCCAACCGATGCAACGCAAGCGATATTGTCTGACGAGGCCTATGCCGCGGATCTTCGCTTGGCTCTGACGAGCGAACAAGATCAGTTGCCGCCCGTTCCGCCCATCAGCATTCCGACGCTCTCCTTGCTCGCCGTGCTGCACGATGCAACGCCACCTCTCGAGTACCTTCCAGCGATCGCAATGACGCTGGAGCGCCTCCGCGAACACGCGGAAGTAGCACGATGGGTCGAGCAGGGGCTGAGCTTGCACCAAGGTGCGACCACGTGTGAATTCTGCAATGGCCCTTTAACGGAAGAGCGACTGATGCAGCTGCGCGACCACTTTTCAAAGGACCTGGCTCAGCACAAGGCATTACTGAACGCTCTACTTACAAAAGCTGAAGCGGCTCAACTCCCTTCCGGCTGGCTGACGCCAACCGCTTTTGCTCCGCAATTTCGAGCAGAGGCAACGGACCTCAATGCAAGGCTCAAGTATTTCTGTACAACTTATAACGCCGAACTGGTCCTGCTGATATCCGCACTGCAGGCGAAATTGGACGATCCGTTCGTGAACAAACCCGCTCCGGTTCTGTTGCCTGACCTTTCGCCACTCCTCGTCCGCGCGTTCGCCCAAGCGGAAAACCTGATCCGGCGCAACAAAGAAAGCATCGGTAGCTTAGGACAGGAAAAAAAGGTGGCGATCAGCCGCTTGAAGGCTCATTTCGCTGCGAAATTTGCGTTGGACCCTACCCAAGCCAAAGACGACAAAGACAGAACGCGCGCCCTGCGCCATCAGGAGCATCTCAAGGCGCTGGGTGAAGGAATTGTGCAAAGAATTAAAGACCTTCGGGCAAAGATCGACCGAGCGCAAAAGGGTCGTGAGCGCCTGAATGAACGAATCGGCGGGCTGCTAGGAACGGATGTCATTCAAATTGAAGTGGTGCGCGTGAATGACACGGACCGCTTTGCCTTGCGGCGGCAGGGGCAACCGGCTCGCAACCTGAGTGATGGGGAGCGAACGGCGATTGCCTTCGCCTTCTTCCTTACCAAACTCGAAGAACACAAGTCGTTGGATGATATCATCGTTTACATCGATGACCCGGTCTCAAGCCTCGACAGCAATCATGTTTTTCAAATTTATTCCGTCTTGGAAAAGACCTTTTTTAAGAAGGCTCCTCAACCGGACGGGCACGAGGAGTGGATAACAACGTGCGAACAGCTGTTTCTGTCCACCCACAATTTTGAGTTCTTTGACATGCTCAAGAAACTCCCCATCCACAAGGCACGTGAGCGATACTTCTTGGCTAAGAGAACAGGTCCAGTCACGTCAACTCTGACTGACCTTCCCATCTCACTGAGGCGATACACATCGGAGTACCACTACCTGTTCAGTGTTATTCAGAAATTTGTGAAGGACCCGAAGAAAGATGACTTGGGCGAGCTGTTGGCACTTCCGAACGCACTTCGGAGGTTCTTGGAGCTATATACCTATATGCGCCGACCGTGGCCTGGAAGCACGGTAGAAAAACGACTGGCCGCGCTGGTTGGTCCGGAGAAGTCGCTTCGTATCACAAAGTTACTGCATCACTTCAGTCATCTTGAGACGGTCGAGCGATTGGCGACGCACTCGAATGTCATTGCAGATATCGAAGCAGTCGTGAGTGAGGTCATGACACTACTGGAGGAAGATCCTGTGCATTTGGCTGCATTGATGCAGGCCGAGGCGGAACCCGCCGCCTGAAATTCACCAGCGCCGCAGAGACGAAACGGTTAACAAGAACACACGGGCGAGTTAACGGCCATTGGACCTTCGCTCTCACGACAGCGCCGGTATTGTCGCTTCAGGATTTCGCTGTGTTCGACTCCAGACTGATCGGCTTCTTGCCTGCAGCTTCCAGCCTCGCGTTCAACGCCGGAAGTTCGGTCGTCTTGAGCGCACTCCATTTCTGCAGCGACGCATCCAGCATGCCGCTGAGCTTGGTGTAGCCGGCGCGGGCGTCGGGTGACGGCGCGGCGTCCGCGCCGCCGTCGACGGCCTGCATCAGGGAATGGAACGCGCCCCCGAGGTAGCGGAAGTTCTGGACGTTGTTGGGCGGGAAGGCCCAGGCGTTGTAGGGGTTGGGCGCTTCCGCGATGTCGGCCGCGGCCATCACTTTCGCGTCCAGCGCGTCGATGGATTGTTTGAGGTCGCCAGTCGTGCCCTCGCCCGCTTTCTGCAAAGCGGCGTGCAACTTGTTGGCTTCGCCCATGGCCGTCGCGAGTTTCGCCCCTTCGGCTTCGACCTTGCGTGCCAGTTCGAACTGTTGCTGGTAGGCCGATTCCGAAATGGTGACGCGCGGGTCGTGCGCGACGGTCAGCGGTTCCTGGTAGGTCTTGCCATCGATGGTTAGTTTCACCGTGTATTGACCGGGTGGCGCCCATACGCCATCGGCGTAAGCGTCGCCCTTCGCCAACGCCGCAGGCGGCGCGTATTGCAGCGACCACACGAAGCGGTGCAGGCCGGGCGTGGTTTCCAGCACCACCGGCTGGCGGAACCAGTCGGGCGTCATGTTGATCTTCGCAAGGTCGGGCTTGGGCGCCTTGCCGGCGCTGGAATAGCTCCGCACCAGTTTGCCGTTGGCGTCGTAGATCGAAAGTTCGATCGGCTTCACGGGCGTCGCGGCCAGTGAGTAATCGATGTACGCGCCCCACGGCGGGTTCTCGACGAGGGGCTCGTCCTTGGGCAGCGGCGTGCCGGTGAATTGCGGCATGCGCACGCGATACGCGACCGCGGGTTTGTACAGGCGCGTGGCCCAGCTTGCCGGATAGGCCGCCAGCTGCCGCAGCGCCGAGATGTCATCCATGATCCAGAAGCCGCGGCCGTGCGTCGCGATCACGAGATCATCGTTCTTGACGTCGATGTCGCGCACCGACACTGCCGGCAGGTTCTGCTGCAGCGAGTGCCAATGATCGCCATTGTCGAACGACACGAAGACGCCGAAATCGGTGCCGGCGTAGAGCAGCCCGCGCTTCACCGGATCTTCGCGTACCACGTCGACGAAATCGCCGTCGGGAATGCCATCGACGATCGCAGTCCAGGTCTTGCCGCCATCGGCGGTGCGATAGATGTAGGGCTTGCGGTCATCCAGGCGGTGGCGATCGACCGAAACGAACGCGGCGTCCTGATCGAAATGCGACGGCGAAATGCTGCCGACCTTGGACCACGCGCCGAGCTGCTTCGGCGTGACATTGCTCCAGTGCGCGCCGGCATCCTCGGTGCGCCAGACCAGGCCGTCATCGGTGCCGGTCCACAGCAATTTCGCGTTCAACGGCGACGAACCGATCGAATACACCACGCCGCGGCGCGGGCCCTGATGCAGGTTGTTGGCGACGGTCGGCGCATCGAGATTGGAAGGCACCGCCGGATCGGGACGCGACAGGTCAGGACTGATCGCAGTCCAGTGTTCGCCGCCGTCGCTGGTCTGCCACAGCCTCTGGTTGCCGAAATACAACGTGTCCTTGTCGACCGCGTTGAACGCCAGCGGCAGCGTCCAGGTGTGGCGGTAGATGTCGGGGTCGGCCAGCGTGGGATCAACGCTGCGGGTCTGCTTGGTCTTGAGGTCCAGCTTATCGACCGTGCCGCCGTACACGATGTCGGGGTCGTCCGGGTCGGGCGCGATCATGCCGCTCTCTCCGCCCGCGGTGACCTCGTGGAACTGCATCATGTTGATGGTCGCTTCATAGGTCGAGCGACTGGGCACCCCTGCCGCGCCGGAATCCTGCTGCGCGCCGTACACGCGATACGGAAAACGGTTGTCGGTGCTGACGTGGTACATCTGCGCGGTCGGCTGGTTGTACCAGCTCGACCAGGTCTTGCCACCGTTCACGGTGATGATCGCGCCCTGGTCGACGCCCATGATCTGACGATCCGGGTCGTTCGGGTCGATCCACAACTCGTGGTAATCGTCGCCGGTCGGGTCGCCCTTTACCGGCAGGAAGGTCTTGCCACCGTCATGGGATCGCAGCTCGATGGTGTTCATCGCGTAGATGCGGTCGGGGTTCTTCGGGTCGGCGGTGATCTGCCCGAAGTACCAGCCGCGCTGCCAGATGCGCGGATCGCCACTCGTTTTCTTCCAGGTCTTGCCGGCGTCGTCGGAGCGGTACAGGCCGCCCTCCTCCGCATCGACGATCGCGTAGATGCGATCGGGCGCCGCGGCGGAAATCGCGATGCCGATGCGTCCCAGGTTTTTCGACGGAAAGCCGTTGCCTTCGATGTGCGTCCAGGTGTTGCCGCCATCGGTGGACTTGTAGAGGCCCGAACCGGGCCCGTTCGACGGCGGATAGATGTTCCACGGCGGGCGCCGCGTCTGCCACAGCGACGCGTAGATCACGTTGGCATCGTCCGGCTTGAAGATGATGTCGATCGCGCCGGTGTCGTCGTTCGGGCCCAGCACCTTCTTCCAGGTCTTGCCGCCGTCCAGCGAACGGAATACGCCGCGTTCGGCGTTGGGACCGTAGGGATGCCCGAGCACCGCGGCGAACACGTGATTCGGGTTGTGCGGATCGACGCGGATCATCGCGATCTGCTGCGAATCCTTCAATCCGATATGCGTCCAGGTCTTGCCGGCATCGACGGACTTGTACATGCCGTCGCCCTGCACGATGTCCGAACGCATGTCGGATTCGCCGGTGCCGACGTAGATGACGTTCGGGTTTGACGGCGCCACCGCGATCGCACCGATCGACTGCACGGGCTGGTCATCGAACAGCGGCTGCCAAGTGCGACCGGTGTCGTGCGTTTCCCACACGCCGCCATCGACCGAGCCCATGTAGAAATGCGTCGGCTGGCCCGGCACGCCGGTTACGGCGAGCGTGCGGCCGGCGCGGAACGGGCCGACCAGGCGCCAGTGGAGTGCGCCCCAGGTGTTTGTTGTGTTGTCCTGCGTGGCGGGCGTCGCGGCGACTGAGGGCGCGGCGGCGCCCAATGTCAGGGCGACGGCAGCGCACAGCACACCCAGGCGATGATGCACGGACATGATCGACTCCTAACGACGCAGGCAATCGTCGCATCATAGCGAAGACGCGGCCGTGTTCATGGGTAGGAAGGCATGGGTGCTTGTGGATGCAAGCGCCTTCCTTTGTTCGTCATCCCAGCGCAAGCCGTGATCCATGGTGGTTTTTTGGTAAATGCCAAAATGGGTTCGGCTTGCGCCGGAATGACGAAGTTGAAAGCTGTCGGCGTGGCCGACCGTCGGGCGGGTTACGCCGCTACACGCCTGCATAGCCCTTGATCGTCATCCGGGAATCGCGAAGCGATATCCGGGACTCAGTGCCTTTTTGTTTCAACTGGCCAATGGCACTGGGTTCCGGCCTTCGCCGAAATGACGAAATTGGAAGCTGTTGGGCTTCCCAACCGCCGGTGGGTTACGCCGCTGCGCGGCTAACCCGCCCTACGCGCTGGATGCACCGCACGAGACGAAACGTTGTCATTCCGGGGCTGCCCGCGGTGATCGCGGGTAGAACCCGGAATCGGTATCGTGGTCCGTGCCGTGGCTCAAACCGATTGACTCGCGTCATCCTTGGCGCTCGCCCTTCGGGCCGCCTCCGGCGTTCGCATTGGCTGTCCTGCCACGCAGTCGGATTCGGGCCTGCGGCCCGCGCCGGAATGACGTCGGTACGTTGAAGGGCGGCGCGAATCCACGATTCGCGCCGCCGCCTCACTCAATTCTCCGACGCCAGCAGTTTCGGATCGCCGACCTTCACCGGATCACCGATATCGAGCGTCTGCGCGCCTGCCGCTTTCGCCTGCTTGTTGAAGGCGAGCACGGCCTGGCGAAGCGAACCGTTGAAGGTGTCGAGTTTCGGTTGCAGGCCGGCTTCCTGCTCGGCGATGTATTGCCGCTGGCCCGCGTTGGGCGCCTGGTTTGGCCCCATGCGCGAGACGCCGCGGTACACGCCGAAGAAGGTCATGCCCCACGGCGACAGTTCGTGCAGGTCGTCTTCCGGCACCTTGTACTGGATGGTCGGGAGCCAGAAGTCCTTGGAGAAATCGCCAAGCTGTTGCTTCAGCGTCTCGGCGCTCGCGTGGAGCTTGGCCTTGGCGCTGTCCGCCGCGGCGTCCTTGGTCGAATCCAGCACCTTGTCGAGCGTCTGCATCATGTCGTAGCTGCGGCCGATCATTGCGACGTCGGCGGCAGCCTCGCCGCGCAGTCGCATCGCCGTTTCGAACGCGGCACGCTGCACGTCCATGGGCGGATTGACGCGCGGATCGGCGACCACCTGCACGGCTTGCGTTGCGCTATGGCCGTTCGCCTGCACCTTCACCTGATACGAACCCGGCAAGGCGAGCGGACCCTTGGGCGCGTCGCTCGTGTCCGGCCGCTCTTCCGCACGCAATGCCTTCGGTATTTCGACGCCGGCGTAGCGCATGTTCCACGATGCCACGTTGACGCCGGCCTTGCCGGGCGCGTGGAAGGTCGCAACGGGCTTGCCGGCGCTGTCGGTCACGGTGACGACAACCGGATTGCACTGCTTGAACGAAGGTTTGTGTTCCTTCTTCTTCGCGCTCGCCTGCTTGGTGTCGCCGCGTTTTAGCGGATGTGCCGCAGACTGCGCCGCTTCGTCGCCACCGCCCTTGTTCTTGTCCTCTTCCTTGGCGCATGCCTTCGGCACGTCGATGGCCTTCGCCAGCGAATAGACGATCGTCGGGCCGCTCGGTGGATTCGGCGTAGTGAACTCGCCCGGCTGCGGGCTGATGTGGTGACCACCGAATTCGATCCATTCGGTGCCCTGCGCGGACGGGAACATGTGGAACGCAGCGTCGGCCAGCTTCGGCTGCCACTGTTCCAGCGCCTCGATGTTGTCGAGGATCCACAGCCCGCGGCCGTGTGTGGCCAGCACCAGGTCGTGCGGCGACTTGGTGAACTTGATGTCCCACACCGCCATCGTTGGCAGATTGCCGGTCATCGGTTCCCAGTGCGCGCCGTCATCGAACGAGAGGTACAGGCCGCGCATGGTGCCGAGCGCGAGCAGGCCCTTGCGGTTCGGATCCTCGCGCACCACGACCGCGGAATAATCATCAGGCAGGCCATTGGCGATGCTCGTCCAGTGCGCGCCGTAATCGCTGGTCTTCAGCACGTACGGATGCTCGTCGCCCAGCATGTGGCCGTCCACCGTGAGATAGGCGGTGCCGGCATCGAACGGCGACACGCCGATCTGGTAGACGCGCCCGAACTTGACCGCCTGCGGCAGGCCCGCGGAGACGTTGGTCCAGTTCGCGCCGCCGTCCTTGCTGACCCACACCAGGCCATCGTCGGTGCCGACCCAGATCACCTTGCCATCGGTGGGTGCGAGCGAGATCGAGAGGATGGTGTCGGTGTTCTCGGCGCTGGAGATGTCATGGAACACGGGGCCGCCCGCGATCGGCTGGTGTTCCTTGATGTTGCGGGTGAGGTCCTTCGAGATCGGCTGCCAGTTCGCGCCGCCGTCGGTGGACTTGAACAGCACGTTGCCGCCGATGTAGACCGTGTTCGGGTCGGTCGCCGACACCGCGACCGGCGAACTCCAGTTGAAGCGGTACTTGAGTTGCGACAGCGGCGTGTCGCCCATGCTGGTCATGACCGGACGGATGAACTTGCGCGTCCAGTCCTTCATGTCGATGCGCGAGGTGAAGCCCGTCTGCGAGGCCGCATAGACGATGGACGGGTCCGAAGGCGCGGGCACGACATAGGTGCCATCGCCGCCGGACGGATTCCACCAGTCCGCCCCCCAGATGCCGTCGCGCGAAAGGCTGTTCGACGGCCCGCACGCGGCGTTGTCGTCCTGGATGCCGCCGCAGACGCCGAACGGCACGGTGTTGGAAATCGCGACGGTGTAGAACTCCTCGATCGGCAGGTTGTCGAACGCGCGCCAGGTCTTGCCGGCGTTGGTGCTGAGGAACGCGCCGCCGTCATTGCCCTGGATGATGCGATCGGCATCCTTGGGATCGATCCAGATCGCGTGGTGGTCGACGTGCACGTCGCGATCGATCACCTTGGCGGTCTTGCCGCCGTCGGTGGACTTCATCAGGTTGAACGAACTGAAATAGATCGTCTTCGGATTGTCGGGCGAAACCGCGAACGAGCTGAAATAGAACATCCGCACCGCGAGTTCGTGGTTGTTGCTGATGCACTTCCAGTTGTTGCCGGAATCGGTGCTGCCCCACAGGATGCACTTCTGCGTGGGCATCGTGGCGTACACGGTGTCCGGCGCGGACGGGGCGAAGCCGATCTTGACGCGATCGGTCGGATCGGTGGTCGGCAAGCCGCCGCCGACCTTGTTCCAGGTGCGCCCGCCGTCGGTCGATTTGAAGATGCCGCCGTCGGTGCTGCCGTTGAGCAGCGTCCACGGCTTACGCTGCATGGTCCACATCCCCGCGAGCAACACGTTCGGGTCGGACGGATCCATCTGGATGTCGCTGGCGCCGGTGGTGTCGTTGACGTACAGCACCTTCTTCCAGTTCTTGCCGCCGTCGGTGGTCATGAACACGCCGCGCGTTTCGCCCGGCTTCCACGGATTGCCGAGCACGCCGACATAGACGGTGTCCGGGTCTTTTGGATTGACGACGATGCTGGAGATCAGACCGGCGTCCTTCAGCCCCTTGGCCTGCCAGGTCTTGCCGCCGTCCGGCGAGAAGTACACGCCACGCCCGATCAGGACGTCATTGCGCGGATTGGCCTCGCCGGTGCCGACCCAGACGTCCTTCGGGTTCGACGGCGCCAGCGCGACCGCGCCGATGGACGCCGCATCGCCGTGCTTGAACACGTTGTCCCACTTGATGCCGTTGTCGGTAGTCTTCCACACGCCACCACCCGCGGTGCCGACGTAATAGATGTTCGGCTTGCCGGGAACCCCGGTGACCGTGCTGACGCGTCCGCCCGAAACCGCGGGACCGAGGTTGCGGAACTTCAGATTGGCGAACGGACCGGTTGAATCGGTGGTCGCGGCCAGCGCGGTGCCGGCGAAGGTCAGCAACAACAGCGCTGCAACGGATCGTGCTTTCACGGCTGTCTCCGGTCGAGGGGAAAAACCCGTCGACCGTAATCCTCCAACGGAACGTGGAGGGAGTGCCGGAAGTCAGGGTAACGCGCAGTGCTGCGCGAAGTTCGGATCAATGAGGCGACAAATGTCTTCAGCTACCACCCCTTTCGTCATTCCCGGGCGGCCTGCAGCTTTACCGCAGGCCGAACCCGGGAACCCAGTGCCTTGCCGCCAATCTTCAGGAAAGGCGCTGGGTTCCGGATCGCTGCTGCGCGTCGTCCGGACTGGCAAGATGAATAATTATCCGGTCACCTGCAGCACAAGTCACTGCTCTTCCTGATCGCGGTTGGTGGTGATCCAGCCGGCGTTCCAGTCGAGCGGCGCGGCGGCTTTCGCCACGACCAGCGGCGGCTGCTTGCTCTCCTGCAATGCCTGGTTCACCTCCGCGAGTGAATGCCCTTTCAACGTGTTCCAGCGATCGATCAGCGATTTCAATTCCGTGCTGGTCTTGTCGAGTGCCGCAAGATCCGCCGCGGTCGGTGCCTCGTCCGCCCCCTGCATGCGAGCCATCAGCATCTGCAGGTCGCCGCCGACGCTGCCGAGGTTGGGCGGACCACGATGGAAGAAGAAGTCAAACGGTGAAGTCGCCTTCGGCCCCGACAGCTTTTCGAGTTGCTTCCCGTACGCTGCGAGCGTGTCCGACGACTTGCGTGCGGCAATCTGTTTCTCCATGTCACGCACCTGCCCGAGCGCACGGCTCGCCGCCATGGCTTCTTCGTAGGCCTGCATGGACCTGTCGAATTGCTGCTGCAGGTCGGCCGTCAAGGTCTTTACCCTCGGGTCCATCTTCACCACCAGCGGCTGCGTGTAGGTCTTGCCAGCGACCGTCAGCTTGACCGTGTACGTGCCCGGCATCACCCACGGCGAACTCGCCATCACCGGCGTCTCGTGCCGGACGGCCTGGTTGGCGTCGAGAAACTGCAACGCACCCGGCATCGGTTGCCAGTGCATGTCCCACACGAAGCGGTGCATGCCGGCTTGCGTCGAGAGATTCATCGGCGGACGCGGCCACCAATCCGGCACCTGGAGCTTCTTCGGATCCAGTGGCTTCTCGGAATCGGCACTGGAGTAGTGCCGGACTAGCTTGCCGTCGGACGTCTGGATGTCCAGCGTTACCGGACCACTGGCGTTGCTCGCCAGGTTGTAGTCGATGATTGCGCCCGCGGGCGGGTTCGGCAGCGCGGGCACGCGCCACGGCGTCGGCGGATTCATGCCCCAGCGCACGCGCACCGCGGTTTGCGGCTTGTACAGCGTCACCGGCGCCGTCGCGACCGGCGCATTGATCTGCCGCAACGGCGTGATGTCGTCCAGCACCTGGAAACCGCGGCCGTGCGTCGCCGCAACCAAATCGTCGCCATGCACCTGCAAGTCGCGCACCGAAACCGCAGGCATGTTGAGCCTGAGCGATTGCCAATGATCGCCGTTGTCGAACGACACCCACGTTTGCGTTTCGCTGCCGGCAAACAGCAGGCCCTTGCGCTCGGTGTCTTCGCGGATCGCGTTGGTCGCGGCGTCGGGCGTGATGCCGTTGTCGATCTCGGTCCAGTGCTTGCCGCCGTCCTCGGTGCGGAACAGGTGCGGCCGCATGTCGTCCAGCCACATCGTGTTGATCGCGGCATAAGCGACATTCGGATCGAAATGGCTGGCTTCCAGCGTGAACACCCGCCACCACGACTTCAGTTGCGGCGGCGTGACGTTGTCCCAGTGCTGGCCGCCGTCGCGCGTCACCCAGATCAGGCCATCGTCGGTGCCAGCCCAGATGAGATTTCCGTTCAAGGTCGAAGGCGCCAGCGCATACACCACGCCGCGGTCGGTCGGCTTGGCTTCCTTGCTGCCGGCGTACTTGCCGACGCTCGCAGGCACCTTCCACGTCTTGCGGGTCAGGTCGGGGCTGATCTGTTTCCAGTCCCTGCCGCCATTCTTGCTCTGCCACACCGTATTCGAGGCGAAGTACAACCGATGCGGATCGGTCGGCGAGAACATGATCGGCATGGTGCGAACCGTGCGGTAATCCGGATCGCGCGAGGCCATCGGACCCACGTCGGCGATCTGTCCCGTGTCACGGTCGTAGCGCGTGACGCCACTGCGCGAGCCGCCATAGACAAGGTTCGGGTGCAGCGGATCGATCGCCGCGCCGCCGTATTCCTCGATGCCGACCGGATGCCAATCGTGCGCGGTCAGCTCGCCGTCGTTGCCGCGCGACGACACGCACGCGGAGCCTGAGTCCTGTTGACCGCCGCAAACCCGGTACGGCCAGGTGTTGTCGATGCCGACCTTGTACATCGCGGCGGTCGGCTGGTTGTACCAACTGCTCCAGGTCTTGCCGCCGTTGACGGTGACGATCGCGCCCTGGTCGGAGTTGACCGCGATAATGTCCGGATTGTTCGGATTGATCCAGGTTTGCTGGTAATCATCGCCGCCCGGTGCGCCGCGGAATCCGGTCCATGTCTTGCCACCATCGACGGACTTCCATATCACTGGTGTGTCGCTGTAAACGATGTCGGGATTTTTCGGATCGACGGTGAGCGGCGGCAAATCGCCGCCGCCGATGCGCGCGGCGGGACGCGAATCCTTCGTCAACTTGTGCCAGCTCGCACCGGCATCGTCCGAACGGTAAAGGCCGACTTCGCCCTCCTCGCCCGACGCAACCGATGCGTACAAGCGGCTCGGTTCGCTCGGCGCGATCGCCACCAGCGCCTGCTGCACGTCCGGCAAACCCTTGGTGAGCTTGGTCCAGGTGTTGCCGCCGTCAGTCGACTTGTAGATGCCGCCTTCGGTACCCGCGAACGAGCCGTTCTCCCATGGCGCCTGCTGCTGTTGCCACATCGTCGCGTACACGATGTCGGGGTTCGCGGGATCGATCTCGACGTCGTCGCCGCTCACATACTCGTTCGTGTACAAGACCTTCTTCCAGGTCTTGCCGCCATCGAGCGAGCGGAAGATGCCGCGCTCCGCATTCGGGCCGTAGACGTGTCCCATCGCCGCCACGAACACGCGGTTCGGGTCGTGCGGATCCACCGCGATCATCGCGATGTCCTGGGTTTCCTTGAGACCGATGAAGTTCCAGGTCTTGCCAGCGTCGGTGGACTTGTACATGCCCATGCCGGTGGCCTGGTCGGGCCGGATGGTGCTTTCGCCGGTGCCGACGTAGATCACGTTCGGATCGAAAACCGAAACCGCGATGGCGCCAATCGAGCTGGTCGGTTCGTCGTCGAAGATGGGCTGCCAACTGTTGCCGTAGTCGGTGGACTTCCACACACCGCCGTCGTCGTTGCCGATGTAGAACACGTTCGGTTGGCTCGGCACCCCCGCGACCGCGCGACCGCGGCCGCCGCGCAGCGGCCCGATCGGCCGCCATTGCATCTGCGCAAACAGGCCTTCGTCGTACGTGCGCGCGTGCGCTCCGGTTTCCCAGAACACACCGCAACCCGTCACCACCACGATCCCCAACGCAAGCAGGTAGCGTTTCATCGCACACGCCTCCGAAACATGGAATGCTCCGGCTCCGAACGGAGTCAGGCAGCCGCGCATAAATACCACGTCGGGGAGTTTGGCTCATCCCCCATTGGTTGGGCGACGGTAAACGGGCGCGTAATTCAGCGCTTCGTGGTTTCCACGATCGGCTTGCCGTTCACGACCTTGAAGTGGAACACACACCACAGGCTGAAAGGCTTGGAAGTCAGGAGATACGTTCCGTCGCCATTGGGATGCTGCACCCATAACGGCGTGAACGTCCATTGCTTCGCAGCGTGTTCGACCGCGGCTTCGAACAGCGCGTGATCCACAGCCTTGTCCGTGTCGGAAACCGGATACACGCCCTGCACGTGTCCGTCCTTGTCCATCACCAGTTGCGCGACCACCGTCACCGGCGCCGCGTCCGGATGCACCAGCGATGGCGTATAAACCGGCGCGACCTGCTTGTCTGGCATCGGCTGCACCGCCGTTTCGCCGGGTTCCAGTGTGTAACGCGACACGCCTTTCGGCACCAGCATTTCGTAGCTGGTCTTGGGCTGCGGGTTCGGTTTCAACACCGTGCGGGTGCTGCAAGCAACCATCGTGACCACACCTACAACAAGCGCGGCAATGCGTAGGTATCGAGCGCCGGCGCCTCGTCTCAACGAACGAGGGAAAAACAGCGTCACGCTTGACCGTGACTTCACTTGCGCGGACTTTGCGAAGCGTCGAACAAACGACAGGCGACACAGGAATAATATGTCTCGCCATCGAGCGTTGTTGCACGGATCGCCCGAGCGTACAAGGAATGAGGCTTCAACAAGAACGTGACAGGCACCTGGACTCTGGCGGCGACCGGACGACCATCTTTCATGCCTGGTTTGAAAAGCCAGTTACTGGCGCCGCGAGCCGCCGCCTTCTGCAATACCGTTGGTGCCGTCGTCTTTGCGGGATCGACGACCACCTTGGTGACTCGGCCATTCGGATCGATCGCCAAAGTCAACATCACCATGCCCTGCTCGCCTTTCTGGATCGCCGTGGTGGGGTATTCAGGCGAGTTCTGATACTCCAGCTTGGGCGATGAGACGCCAGTATCTGTTGGCGTTGCGGCTCGAACAGGCGCTCTTCCGCCGGCAACATACAAACCGCCAGCCAGAAACATGGCAATGGCGACAAAACCGACGCGCCGACGCAGCCCGCCCGGCGGGATGCGCGAGAGCATGGCGATCCTCTCCTTCAATTGCGGCTCGGCGAGCCAGGGAATCAGCGCGGATGTGGCTTGCACGGCCGTGCTGTGCAGAAGCGCCCGCGCATACCGGGGGATGCGTTCTGGTGATCCACGCAACGATGCTGCATCGCAGGCTAGTTCCTGATCCAGCCTGAATCGCGGGCGCGCAAGCCACGCGAGGGGATGGAACCACAACAATGCGGTTGCGATTTCCATCGCGAGGCTCCATAGCGCGTCGCCGCGATGCACATGGGTGAGTTCATGACGCAGCACGAGTTCGCGCGTCGCCACGTCATCGAAGCGCTTCGCGAAATCGGTTGGCAACAGGACCAGCGCGTACGGCAACGCCCACAGCACCGCCGGCCCTGCGTCGTGCATGCGCACGCGCCGCGTGTCGAACTTCGACCCGGCTTCGGCCAGCACGCGGCCCCACGCAACGGGTGGCGCATGCAGACCGCGCAACAATTTGAAGTAGTGGAACGCAAGCCGGAGCAAACCGACAGCAACGCCAAGCAGCCAAACCACCACCAACCCGTGCTTCCAGTCGATCATGATGGCTGGCGATGCCAAGGTGGCCACGACGTGCGGTGTCACGGTCAAGCCCGGCAGCGCCAGCATCGCCGCGGGTGCCAGTCCCTGTGGCAGCAACGGCGCCAACATCAATGCGATCGGCAACAACCACACGGTGAATGCCGGTCCGGCACCGAACACGCGCCGCGCGGGGCGCCGCAACAGCAACACCAGCGTGAGGCCAAGCGTCACGCCCACCAACATCCGCACCAGGAGTTCAGTCACGACGACGCTCCTTCTTTTCAAGTTGATCGACGAGCTTGCGAAGTTCGGCCACGTCCTTCGCGTTCAGCTTTTCGTTGCGGCTGAAGTGCGCAAGCAGTGGCGCGACTTTGCCGCCGAACACGCGATCGAGCAGACTGCGGCTTTCATGCGCCTGCCACTGTTCGCGCGTCAGCACGGGCGAATAGAGATAGCGCCGGCCTTCCCGTTCGGCGCGCACTGCACCCTTGCGGACTAGCCGGTTCAGCAGCGTGCGCACGGTGTTTTCGTGCCAGGCGGTGTCGGGTTGCAGCGCCGCCACCAGTTCTTCGGAACCTTGCGGCGCACTTCGCCAAAGCAGTGCCATCACCTGGCTCTCGGCTTCACTGATCGACGGGTTGGAGCGTTTGGACATGGCAGAATCTTTTCACTACATGTGTAGTTAGACTACGCCTGTAGTTTTATTTGTCAAGCATGCTCGGCTGGCGTGATCCATTCACGTGATGCCTACCTTCAAATGCGTCGTGCGCCGCTTACGCGCTCGCGGTCTTCGAGATCGCGTTCGGTGAAAACATCGGCGTAACCGTTCGCCGCAAGCAATTCGCGGACAGCAGGTCCCTGGTCGAAGCCGTGTTCGAACATCAACCATCCGCCCTCGTGCAAGTGCGCACGCGCATCGCGGATGATGATCCGGATCGCATCGAGGCCGTCGGCGCCGGATGCCAGCGCGGCAACGGGCTCGAAACGCAAATCGCCTTCATGCAGATGCGGATCGCCCTCGGCGATGTAGGGCGGATTGGAGACGATCACGTCGAAGCGGGCGTCGCCCAACGGCACGCACCAATCGCCTTGGCAAAATTCGACATTGTCGATGGCGAGGCGCGCTGCGTTCACATGCGCGACTTCGAGCGCCGCGTTGCTGGCATCCGTCGCGACAAGCTTCGCCCGCGGACGCGCCTTCGCGATGGCCAGCGCGATCGCGCCCGAGCCCGTGCCGAGGTCGACCACCGCGCACTCCGCATCCCTCGGTATACGTTGCAATGCGCAGTCCACCAGCAGTTCGGTTTCCGGGCGCGGAATCAACACGTCCGGCGTGACCCGCAATGCCAGCGCGTGGAACCCGCGGGTGCCGGTGAGATAGGCCACCGGTTCGCCGTGCGCGCGACGTGCAACGAGATCGCGAAACGCGGCGACATGCGCCGGATCGATGGAATCGTCGGCATGCGCGACCAGCCACGCGTCGGACACGCCCAGCACGTGCCGCAGCAGCAGCGCGGCTTCGCGCCGCGCTTCGTCACCGGGCAGTGCGCGCGTGCCCTCGTCGAGCAACGCGCGCACCTTGGTCATGGCGCGATCGACGCAGTGTTCTGATGCGCCTTCAACGCGCTGCACAGCACGATCGATTCATGCGTCTGCGCGAGCCCGCGCTTCAGGCCCGCTTCCTCCTGCCCCAGCTTGGGCTTGAAGTAATTCTCCACGCGCCGCGCCTCGGCATCGGAGCAACCGCCGCCGGCAGCCAGTCTGGGCAGGTAGCCGCCGGCGAACGCGCCGGTGCGCGCGACGATCTTGTCGTAGTGCGCGGTGAACCAGTTCCACAGGCCGTCACGCTGCGCGACGGTGTCGCGGCCGCCGCGCAGGATCATCGCCATTTCGCCGACCTTCACCTGCGGCGACAACGCGAAATCGCGTGCCACGTCCGCTTCGGGGCCTTGTGCATGGCTGAGCGCGCCCAGCATCGCATTGCGGCGCACGGGATCGGTGGTCTTCGGAATCGCGGCGATCAGCTTATCGACCGCGGGCTTGCCTTTCTCTTCCACTGCCACCGACAACGCGGTACGCAGAAGATCCGGGTTCGCCGCCAGCAAATCGGGCAGACCGTCCTTGCCGGTCTTCAATGCCGCTTCCCCTTGCTTCAGCAATGCCGCGCGCACGGAAGGCACCTTAAATTCGAGGCCCAGCGAGTTCGCGAGCGAGCTGCGCAGCAACACGTCGTCGGCCGACTCGCCATCGCGACGCTGGTAGCCCAGCGCTTCGAGACGCGGCAGGTACGCCTTCGCCACCGCTTCCCGAACGGCGGCCTTCTGCGCATCGGTCTGCGCTTCGTGGTCGTAAATCCACTCGATCGTGTCGAGTGGCGCCAGTGCGATCTGGCGCACCTTCGACGGTGCCAATTCGCGCATCGCGGCCAACGCTTCGGATGCATCCATGTCGCCGCGCAGGAACGCCGCATCGACGGAATCGGCAAACGCCAGTTGCTCGCCGTCACTGCGTTGCGCGATCACCTTGGTCAACGCCGCGCGGTCGGCCCTGGCCATCTCGTAGCGATAGTAACCATCGCCGTTGGCGTTCGGCATGTACCACGCCGGACACTGGCCACCGTCGATCTTCATGCTCGCCGTTTTGGTATCCAGCATCTGGCACTGCGCGCCATTCGGGAAACGTACGCACACCGGCACGCCCCACAAACGATTCGGATCACCCGACGACCCGAGCGGCAGGTAACGGCTCTGCGTCAGTTCCAGCACCGCCGCACCCTTCGGCTTGCAATCCAGCCTGGTCGCGACCAGCGGTACGCCGTTCTGGTTGAGGAAGCTCTTGAACGCCTTCCTGAAGGCTTCGCCCTTGCCGGCCGCCGTGGCGATCGCATCGACCAGATCACCCGCATTGGCATTGCCGAATGCGTGCGCCTTGATGTACGCCTGCATGCCTTTCTGGAACACCTGCGCTCCGACGAAATTCTCGAACATGCCGAGGACCGCGGCGCCCTTCTGGTAGGTGATGCCATCGAACGCGGTTTCGATGTCGCCGTTGCCGGTGATCGGCTGGCGGATCATGCGCGCGCTGGCGAGGCTGTCGTTCTGCATCGCTTCCTGTCCGCCCATGATGCGGTCGAGGTGCGCGTGCCAGTCGGGATGGATTTCGCCCTCGATCTTCTGCTGCATCCAGGTCGCGAAGGATTCGTTCAACCAGATGTCGTTCCACCAGTCGAGCGTGACGGTGTCGCCGGTCCATTGGTGCGCAAGTTCATGCGCGATCACGTTGAAAGAGCTGCGCACCGCGCTGGGCGCGGAATCCTTGTCGAGCAGCAAAAGCCAATCGCGGAACGTCACCAGGCCCGCGTTCTCCATCGCGCCGGCCGAGAAATCCGGCAGCGCGGCGAGGTCGAGTTTGCCGAACGGGTAACCGAAGCCGTAATAGGCCTCCTCATGCTCGATGATGGCCGGCACCATCGCCAGCGCGCGTTGCATCTTCGGGCCGTTGCCCTTGGTCGCGATGCCGCGCACCGGTACCGGCGTCGAACGCCACTCGTTCGGCGGGATGCCCGGACCATCCACGATGTCCCACGGACCCACCGCCCACGCATACAAATACGTCGGCAGAGGTTTGGTCTGCGCGAAGGTGACCGTCTTCCAGCCCGCGCCAGCCGGTTTGCTGCCGGTTTCCGCGGCATTGGCGACTGCCTTGTCGGCGGCCGGAATCGTGAGCGACAGATTCAACGGGACCTTGAAGCCGGGCTCGTCGAAACACGGGAACGCGAGCCGCGCGCTGATCGGCTCCATTTGCGTCTGCAGGTATGCGTTGCCCGCAAACACCACTTTGTAGTAGCCCTGCAGCGTGCCGTTGTACGGCGCGGTGAAATCGAATTTCAGCTTGAGCTTCTGCGGCTGCAGCGTCGCGCCGAAATCCACGCGGGCCACGCCGGCCTTCTCGGCTTCAGCGGTCACGTCGCCGTCGTACTTGCCGGCGTGCGTCCTGCCGTGCGCGTCGGTGATGGTGACGCTGGAAACTTTCAAGTCCTTGCCGTGCAGCCACAAGTGGTTGGCGGCTTTCTTCAGGTCCACCGCGATCGTGACCGTGCCGCGGTAATCGGACTGGTCCGGATCGCTCTTGATCGACAAATCGTAAGACTCTGGCACCGCCCAGTCCGGAAGCCGCGTGAGCGGCGGCGCTTCAGCGGATTTCGCGGCCGCCGGTTTCGGGGCATGTGCTGGCTGCCGCGCGGCGGCCGTGCCGACGACCGCCAGCAGGCCCGCCATCATGAATGCAGGAAACGCGCGCATCGGGCTTCACTCCTTGCCGAGGGATAGCCCGGAACTCCAGCACGCCCGTTTGCGCATCGCAAGTGACGAAAGTCCTTTCGTCCCGCCGCCGGTGCCGTTCGTCCCGCGTAAATTGATATTTAGATAACATTGACATGATTATGTGATCATAGTAACAATCCACTCACGCCGCTTCGCCGCCATGTTTCAGGAGGGGTCCATGAACAACAGGCGCAATGGGTTGTCGCTTCGTCTTTCGGCCGCGATTACGGCGGCGCTCCTGGGCGCACCGCTGGCCCACGCACAAACCGCTGCACCACCAGCTACAGATGCGGCGGGCCAGCAGGACAACGACACCACCGTCACCACGCTCGGCACGGTCGTGGTCACCGCCAATCGCCGCGACGAAACGCTGCAGAAGGTACCGATGGCGGTGTCGGCGTTGACCTATCACGACATCCAGCGCCAACACCTCGAGGATTTCTCCGACTACGCGGCCAGCGTGCCGGGGCTCGACGCGATCTCGCTCGGGCCCGGGATGACCGAGCTGAGCATCCGCGGCATCGCTTCGGGGTCCCAGCAGCCCAGCGCCTCGGTCGGCGTGTACGTGGACGAAACCCCGTTCGGTTCCAGCAGCGTGTTCGCCATCGGTTCCGCGCTGACGCCCGATCTCGACCCCGCAGACGTCGAACGCATCGAAGTGCTGCGCGGTCCGCAAGGAACGCTCTACGGCGCGGGCGCGCTGGGCGGCGTGATCCGGTTCATCACCATTCCGCCCGATACCGAAAACTATGTCGGGCGCGTGCAACTGGGCGGCACCAGTGTCGATGGCGGCGGCAACGGTTTCAACCTGCACGGCATGGTGAATTTGCCGCTGGTCAAGGACAAACTTGCCATCCGCGCCAATGCGTACGACGAGACCGTGCCCGGTTTCGTCGACGACGTCGGACGCGACAAGACCAACGTGAATGAGAGCAAGGTCAAGGGCGGACGCGTGACGCTGTTGTGGGCGCCCACCGACAAGACCACGGTGCGCATGACGGCGCTTGCGCAAAACCTCAATGCCGCGGGTTCCGCGACCGTGGCGCTGGACCCCGGTACGCTGCGGCCGGTCTATGGCGATTTGCAGCAGCGCAACGCCACCCTGGGCGGCGAGGCCTTCTCCGGACACTACCGTCTCTACAACGTGACCCTCAACACCGACTTCGGATGGGCAAAGCTGATGTCGTCGAGCAGCTACGGCACGCTCGATGCGCTGACCAACGTCGACGCAACGCCGCTGCTGTTCCTCGGTCCGCAGGCCAACGGCCAGCCGTACGGCACGCTCGAACAAGCCATCGTCCCGCAGACCAAGGCCACCCAGGAATTTCGCCTGTCGTCACCGAAGGATCAAACGGTGGAGTGGCTGGGCGGCGTGTTCTGGACGCGCGAGACCGGCGACAACGCGCAGGACATCTACGCGAGCGACTACTACAGCGGAACCCCGGTGCCCTCGCCGGTCGGCCCTATCGGCGGCGACCTGCAGCCGAGCACCTACGAGGCCTGGGCCGCTTATGGAAGCATTACCTGGCACATCACGGATCGTTTCGAAGTGGAAGCGGGCTTGCGCTACAGCCACGACAAACAGCACTACACCGAAGTCGGATACGGCCTGCTCTTCGGCGGCATTCCGCCAACCGTGCTGCTCGACAAGCGCTCTTCCGACAGCAGCACCACGTTTTCATTGACCCCGACATTCCACATCAACGACAACAACATGCTGTACGCGCGGGTGGCGTCCGGCTTCCTGCCGGGCGGCCCGAACATCGTTCCGGTAGGTGTTCCCAACGTGCCGGCGACATTCAGCCCGACCAAGCTCACCAATTACGAGGTGGGCCTGAAGTCGACGTCGGCCGACAACCGCTTGATGGTGGACTTGTCCGCGTACTACATCGACTGGACCAAGATTCCACTGACCACCTTTGAAAACAACTTCACCTTTCTGACCAGCGGCGGCCAGGCCAAGAGCAAGGGCCTGGAAGCCACCATCGCCTGGATTCCGGTGCGGGGCCTCCGGTTGTCGACGAACGCTGCGTACAACGATGCCATGTTGACCAAGGACGCACCGTATCCGTCCAACGGAAAGCGCGGCGACCCGCTGCCCTACGCGCCGCAATTCACGCTCAACCTCAACGGCGATTACGACTTCGCGCTGGGCGGCGGGTGGCACGGCTACGTGGGCGCTAGCTACCAATACGTCGACGAGCGTTCGACCGACTTCGCTTTCAGCTACCCGATCCCGGGCGTGCTGCCACCGCTGCCGTCGAGCCCGACCATTCCCGGTTACCACGCCATCAATTTGCGCGCCGGCGTGAACCGCGGACAGTGGAACATCGACGCCTACGTCAAGAACCTGACCAACCAGCGCGGCATCGTGCAGGCGAGTACCTTCCAGAATTACGTGCCGGTGGCCGGGGAGCCCAATCCGGTCACAGGCATGATGGAAGACACCGCGACGATCATCACGCCGCGCATGTTCGGTATTTCGGTCAGCAGGAATTTCTGAAGCACGGACGCGGCATGTGCGGGAAGGGATGGCTGGCCATCGCACGCCGCGCGCGATGTGCCTGCAGGGCCATGTCGGCCGTTTGCAGCAACACAACCCGGTTTCACGCCCCATACGCCACGGGAGACACGTCATGTTGAAGCGCCTCGCCTCGCTGCTGCTGGCCATGGGCGTATGCGCCCCCTGCCTTGCGCAGGTTCCATCCGCCGTCGCCACACCACCGGCGCCCGCAACATCGGTGGCGCAGCCCGCCACGTCGGCGACGCCGTCGGAAGCGCCCGCATCGGCGGCAGCTGGTGAGACGCCGACACTGGACGCGCAGGACCTTGGTACGTTCTTCGACGGTCTGGTGCCGTACATGCTGAAACGCAACGACATCGCCGGAGGCGTGGTCTCGGTGGTGAAGGATGGCAAGCTGGTCTTCGCACAGGGCTACGGCTACGCCGACGTCGCCAAACGCACGCCGGTGGTCGCGGACAAGACGTTGTTCCGGATCGGTTCGATCTCCAAGCTGTTCACCTGGACGGCGGTGATGCAGCAGGTGGCGGCCGGCAAGATAGATCTAGACGCCGACGTCAACAAATACCTCGACTTCAAGATTCCGGACAAATACGGCAAGCCGATCACGATGCGCAACTTGATGACGCACACGGCAGGTTTCGCCGAAGTCATCAAGGACCTGGGCGTGCCGACGCCCAAGGATTTGTATCCGCTGAAGCGTTACCTCTCCGAACACATTCCTCCGCGGATCTTCCCGCCCGGCGAGGTCGTCGCGTATTCGAATTACGGCGCGACGCTGGCCGGTTACATCGTGCAGCGCGTGTCCGGGCAGCCGTTCGATCAATATGTCGAAGATCACATCCTGAAGCCGTTGGCGATGCCGCGTTCGACCTTCGTGCAGCCGCTGCCCGAGGCGCTGCGCGGCGACATGGCGACCGGCTACATCACCGCGACCGGCAAGCCCATCGTGCCGTTCGAGCCGATCGAGCCCTACCCCGCCGGTTCGTTCACGTCGACCGCCACCGAGATGGCGAACTTCATGATCGCGCAGTTGCAGGGCGGGAAGTTCGACGGTACCTCGATCCTGCCGGCCGCGACCACGCGGGAGATGCACTCGCACCAGTATTCCGCGGCGCCGGGAATGAACGGCTTCGACCTGGGCTTCTATCAGGAAAACCGCAATGGCCTGACGATCATCGGCCACGGCGGCGACACCGTTGCGTTCCACTCCGACCTGCACCTGCTGATGGACAAGGACGTGGGCGTGTTCATGTCGTTCAACAGCGCCGGCAAGGCACCGAACGGCACCGCGGAAGCCGTGCGGACCGACCTGTTCCGGGCCTTCCTCGATCGCTACTTCCCGTACACGGTGCCGCAGAAAAAAACCGCGTCGACCGCGAAAACCGACGCCGCGCGCGTGGCCGGCTGGTACTGGGCCAGCCGGCGCGAGGACAGCGCGCTGCGGTTGCTGTACCTGCTCGGCCAGACGCAGATATCCGCGCTGCCGAACGGCGCCATCACCGTCAGCGCACTCAAGGACTCCAGCGGCGCGGTCAAGCACTGGCGCGAAGTGGGTCCGCTGACGTATCGCGAGGTCAACGGGCAGTCGGAACTGCGTTTCGTCGCAAACGACGACGGCTCGATCCGCCAGTGGGTCACCGACGATTTCCCACCGGTGATGCTGTTCCAGCCCATGCACGGACTGCTCGCACACGGCACCTTCATGTTGCTGTTCCAGATCGTGATGGCGGTATTCGTGCTGACCCTGCTGGTGTGGATCAGCGGCGCGGTCGCGCGGCGCCGCTTCAGGCGCAAGCTGCAGTTCGCGCCACGCCAGCGTTCGCTCTGGATTGCTTCGCGCATCGGCGTGATCCTGCAACTGGGTGTGGTGATCGGCTGGCTGGGCCTGCTGATGTGGTTCTCGAAACCGCTATCGCTGTTCCACGCGAATTTCGACACGCCGATGACCCTGCTTTACATGCTGGGCGTGCTGGGGATCCTGGGCGGCATCGCAATCATTGCCGAAGCGGCTTGGCGAATTGCACGTGGACCGGGAGGCTGGCTGGCGCGCATTGGCGAGGCGTTACTGGGACTGTGCGCGATCTACGGGATCTGGGCGATCGTCGCCTGCGGCCTCGTGAATTTCAACCTGCATTACTGAATGCGTGAGCGAGACCTCGCCCGAACAGGCAAGCGCCGAGCTCGACGCGGCCGGTTACACCCAGCAGCTCGATCGCAGATTGGGCCTGCGGCACCTGCTGGTGTACGGCATGGTCTTCATCGTGCCGATCGCGCCGGTCGCGGTGTACGGTTTCGTGGCGCACGCCAGCGAGGGCATGGTGCCGCTGGTGTACCGGGTCGGCATG
>Ga0209178_1000073_pt1 | contig 25583 bp, 15 predicted proteins | sample GAAS200_FD_187521 | JGI IMG/M metagenome (GOLD analysis project Ga0209178, IMG submission 187521) | Agricultural soil microbial communities from Georgia to study Nitrogen management - GA AS200 (SPAdes) (version 2) | ecosystem: Environmental > Terrestrial > Soil > Agricultural land | place: USA... | reverse complement strand
CGGCTTTTTGAATGGCACAACCAGCTCCGTTTATCCCAATGCGCCTCCGGGAATCAGCTTCTACGGAGATCCCGGCGTCACACGGCAGTTTACGAAGAATTCGCCCAATCTGTGGTCTCCTAACGTGGGCATTACGTTCGACCCTGTTGGCGACGGCAAGACTGTCTTTCGCGCGGGATTTGAGCTTGCATGGGATCAGCCGAACTGGTTCACATCGCAACGCAACCAGCAGAACCCGCCCTATGCTACAGCAAGTTCACCCGCACCTAATTCCAGTGCTCCAATGCTCTGTTTTGACAATCCTTGGCTTACCGGTGGTACTGGCAACGGTTGCGCCCAGACCGGCGGCAACACCAACCAGAACAGCTATCCCTCACCTCAGGTACCGACCAAGGCCACGGCCGTGTTTCCTGCCCACAGTCAGTACATCATGACCGCTCCGAATTTCGAGCCGATGGATACATCGATGTGGACAGCCAGCATCCAGCATTCATTCGGCCGCGGATGGCAGGTGCAGGCGCAATACATCGGGAATAGGAGCAGTCACGATGCGATTGGCGATCCGATAGACCTTGCCGTCTTCATCCCGGGCGTATGGGGGGCAGGCGGTACTGGTTGCCCAGGCTTCGTTACCACTGGTCCAGACGCAGTGAAGCCGGGTAAGGCTGGAACCAACTGCTCAACAACAGGTAACTACGTATCGCGCCATACGCTAACGCTCGCGAATCCGATTACCGGAGCTCAATATCTGGGTGGCCAAGGGGGTTCTGTAATTATCAATGACAACGCATGGTCCGATTACAACGGCCTTGTGCTCTCGTTGAACCATCGCTTCTCTTCCGCCTTTAGCCTCTTGGCGAACTACACCTGGTCGAAGTGCCTGGACGTAGTAGACGCGAGCGGGGACGTCAACAGTTTGCCCGTGCAAGATCCGAACAATCTCCGCGGAGACTATGGACCGTGCGGGCAGGACTATCGGAACGTCGAGAACGTTTCGCTCGTTGCTGCAAGCAGCGTGAAGCGATTCGATCACGTCTGGAACGCCGTTCTCAGCAACTGGCAGGTTGCGCCACTGATTCACGTGACTACCGGATCGCCGGTCAACGTAACGGCCGGAACGGACATTTCTTTGATCGATGTGAACCACGATCGCCCAAACCTCGTTCCCGGTGTTCCTGTCTATCTGCCTTCTCACGCATTCCATAACGTGTCCGATCAGGCAGATGAGGGGTATCTGAACCCTGCCGCATTCCAAACCGTTGCAGCCGCCGCAGGGTGCACAGGCATCTCGGCAAGTCCCACTTCGACTCCGCCAGTGCCGTATTGCCCTGCACTCGGAACGTTCGGAAACCTCGGCAGAAACTCCGTCCACGGCATGACGCAGTTCCAGTTCGATGCCGATATTTCCCGGAAATTCCCGGTAACCGAGAGAGTCGCACTGACTCTGCGTGTAGAGGCGTTTAACGTTCTGAATCATCCCAACTTTGGCGGCCCGAGCGCCGGTTTGACTAGCAATGGTATCGCTGCAGCTCCAAAGTTCGGACTGATCAGTTCGGCGGGCGCGGCTCGCGTCTTTCAGGGAGCGTTGAAGCTGACTTTTTGATTTGGTCGCCCAATGCGTCAGCACTCGGCCGGGAGAAACTCCACCCCTCCCGGCCGGGTCTGGCGCAGATCAGGCGCTGTCGTGAGTTGGATGGCTGCTGTTGGCGGAAGATCTGTGATTCGAGGGTCGCGCTTAAACGCCGCGGCGCTGCGCTTGAGTCTGAAGGCCGTGGCGTTCACAATTCAGCCCCTCGTGCAACTGTGATTGGTCTGGAACAGTCCCTTCGACGTTTAGGAAATCTAAACGGTCAGTTCACAATTTTTAGATTTATTTCAAAAGGGCACTGAGCTTTAATGCTTCTTCGTCATCGGAGCCAACTTGAAATGCCTTCAATTCTGGGGCTAACACAATGATTTCTAATCGCAACTGCGCAGAATTAAAAAACGGCTTAAGTCCAATCTTCTCAGCGAAAGTGCCCGTTCTAATCGCAATCAAAATGCCAATTCTGGCTCCCCTCGCCAGCGGTGCAGCGTGACACGCCGCCGCGACTTTCTCAAGGCTGGCCTCGCTGGAGGCGTCTGTTTAGCTGCCGGTTCCCTCACGAAAGATCGCAGCACTTTTGCGCACGCTCTTCCCGCTGCGGATGACTCAAAAGCTGCCTGGGATACGCTTCCGAAGATCCTGGACCGCATCAAGCCCCCGAAATTTCCGAGGCACGATGTAGACGTCACAAAATTCGGCGCCGTAGGCGACAACAAGACCGATTGCACCAGCGCCATTGAGCGGGCGATTGCAGCATGCAGCGCCAAAGGCGGCGGAAGAGTCGTCATTCCCAAAGGTGAGTTCCTCACCGGCGCGATCACGCTGAAGAGCCACATCAACCTGTACATCAGCGAAGGGGCCACGCTCCGCTTCACGCATGACACTTCCAAGTATCCAGTCGTCTACACGCGCTACGAAGGCACTGAGCTGATGAACTACTCGCCGTTTATCTACGCCTTCGAACAGAACAACATCGGAATCACAGGCCAAGGTACCATCGACGGCAATGCTGGCTGCGATAGTTGGTGGGCTTGGGTTGGCGGAACGCGATGCGGTCCTCAGGACAAAGATCACACGCTTACCAAAGACCGCAAGGCGCTCCAAGACATGGGGGAGCGCGGCATTCCCGTCAACGAAAGAGTCTTCGGCCCGGGCCACTACCTTCGTCCCCAGTTCATTCAGCCCTTCCGCTGCCAGAACGTACTGATAGAAGGCGTGACCCTGCTGAATTCTCCGATGTGGCAGGTGACCCCGGCACTGTGCAAAAACGTGACCGTGCAAGGCCTCACCATTCACAGCAGCGGCCCGAATACGGATGGCTGCGACCCCGATTCCAGCAGCGACGTCCTCATCAAGAATTGCACCTTTTCGACCGGCGACGATTGCATAGCCATCAAGTCCGGGCGCAATGCCGATGGCCGCCGCGTGCACACCCCTTCAGAGAATATCGTAGTCCAGGGCTGCCACATGAAAGACGGCCACGGCGGCGTAACGCTCGGCAGCGAAGTCAGCGGCGGCATCCGCAATATATTTGCCGAGGACTGCCAGATGGACAGCCCGAATCTCCAGATGGCTATACGGGTCAAAAACAACGCCATGCGAGGCGGGGATATCGAGAACTTTTTTATACGTAATATCAAGGTGGGCCAGGTGGCAAACGCGGGCGTCGGGATTGACTTCTATTACGAGGAAGGCGAAAACGGGAAATACACACCGATTGCCCGCAACATTGACATCCAGTCCCTGACAGTCGAGAAGACTAAATACGCCTTATACATGCGGGGTTTTAAAAACGCACCGATCGAAAACGTTCGACTCACAGACTGCACTTTTGCGAACGCCGTGAGTCCAAACGTAATAGAAAATGTGAAAGAGCTTTCGCTTCACAATGTCCGGATCAACGGGAAGTTAGTCGATTCGGACGCTTCATAGTTGCGAATTATAGGATTTAAGTGCACGGAAACGGGGCGACATGTCATTTATCCACAAAGATTTTCTCCTCCACAGCGACACTGCAAAGCATTTGTATTTCACGTATGCGGCGTCCCAACCGATTTTGGATTACCACTGCCATCTTTCCGCAAAGGACATTGCTGAAAACCGGCGTTTCGAAAATCTCTTCGCAATCTGGCTGGAAGGCGATCACTACAAGTGGCGCGCCATGCGCGCGAACGCAATTCCTGAAGAGTTTTGCACCGGCAACGCCGAACCCTATCAAAAATTCCTGGCATGGGCAAAAACCGTGCCATACACGCTTCGCAATCCGCTCTATCACTGGACGCACATTGAGCTTCTTCGATATTTCGGAATCGACGAACTCCTTGATGAAACTACGGCGCCGGAGATTTGGAGACGCGCCAACGCTAAATTGCAGGATGATGAGCTGACGGCGCAGGGCATTCTCAAAAAATTCAATGTGACGGCACTCTGCACTACCGACGACCCGACGGATTCACTCGAATATCACGAACAGATCCAGGCCTCGGGAGCGCTCACGCGTGTTTTCCCCGCTTTTCGACCAGATGCAGCGCTTCGCACAAGCGATCCGGCAGCTTTTAATGCGTGGATTGACCGCCTCGAGGCAAGCGCCGACGCTAGTATCGGCGATTTTGCGGCGTTTCTCGATGCATTGGAATCGCGGCACGACTTTTTCCACGAGCACGGCTGCAGGCTCTCCGATCACGGCCTCGATTCCTGCCCGGTAGATTTCTGCAGCCGCGCCGAGGCGTCCGCAATTTTTCAAGAGCTCCGCCGCGGCGAGGAAGTAAGCGTCGACGATTCCTCCAAATTTGCCAGTTTTCTGATGCTGTTCTTTGGCGAACTTGACGCCAAGCGAGGCTGGGCAAAGCAACTGCATCTCGGCGCTTCGCGAAGCGACAATACGCGCATGTTGAAACTCCTCGGGAAGGACACTGGCTTCGATTCCATCGGCGATTGGCCCCAAATCGGTTCGCTTACCGCCTATCTTGATCGCCTGAATGACTCGAACCATCTCCCCAAGACGATCCTCTACAACGTAAATCCAGCGCATAACTATGCCTTTGCCAGCGTAATCAATACTTTTCAGGGGAGCGAAATACCCGGGAAAATTCAGTTCGGCACGAGTTGGTGGTTCCTCGATCAAAAAGAGGGAATTGAGTGGCAGCTCAACGCGCTTTCCAACGTCGGGCTCCTCTCGCGATTTGTGGGCATGGTCACCGATTCGCGTTCCTTCATGTCATATCCGCGCCATGAGTATTTTCGCCGCGTGCTATGTAACTTGATCGGCGGAGAAATGGAAAGCGGCGAACTGCCTCGCGAAGAGGGTTTGATCGGCCCCATGATCGAAAACATCTGCTATGGAAATGCGGTCTCTTATTTCCAATTGCCTGGATTGCGGGACGCTTTCGTTCCTCTTCGCGCCGGCCAAGACTTGGCTCGCGCAAAATAAACAGGGTTTTCGCGCGGGCCTCCTTCCGCGACCAAAAGTTCAGATATCGAAATGAGCCTTCGGCGTCCACGTAATTGAGACGTCACTTTCAATGCTGCGATCCAAGATTCCTGTTGCAATACCCCGTCCATTGAATTAGAACCGCCCCATTGATGCTCCGCTGTGCTCAATTTGCCGCACAGGTTGGCACGAACGGAGCGTCCGGTCTTCTTTCCACGGCGGACCGTGTAAGTCTTTCTAAACGAAGTTGCCAAGGTGATGGGGAGGGGAACATGCGATATGGCTGCCTTCGCTTTTGTGCGCTGGTACTGTCAATTTTAGCTTTGACGGCAAATCGTACTTCCGCGCAAGTCAACACCGTGAACCTTTCGGGCACCGTGCTCGATCCGCAGGGCCTTGCCGTAGGGGGCGCTACTGTGACGCTTGCGAATTCCGGAACGGGCGTGCTCCGCTCCGTCACGTCTGATTCCAGCGGCCGCTACGAATTGGTCGGTAATCCTCCGGGAACGTACACTCTCACGGTAGATGCCCCCGGCTTTGCAACCCTTAAGAATGAGTCGCTCACTCTGACCATCGGAACTGCCGCCGAATACAATGCTCAGCTTCAAGTGCAGAGCGCCGCGCAGACCGTAAACGTGACTGGCGAAACCGCCTTTGTCGAAACCGGCAAAACGGATATTTCGACCACCATTACGGACTTGCAGATCGATAATCTGCCGATCAATGGACGCAACTATATCAATTTCACGCTGCTCAACTCGCAGGCGGCGCGCGACGATACGCCGTCAATAGGCGCGGCGCCGACGAGCGGCCTGAATTTCGGTGGCCAGCGGGCTCGATCAAATGAAGTCTCGGTGGACGGTGCGGATGCAGTCGACAACTCCACCAATGGCGTGCGCGCCACGGTTTCGCAGGAGGCTGTCCAGGAATTCCAGGTGATCACCAGCAACTACATGCCGGAATACGGCCGAGCGATGGGTGGCGTGGTGAATATCGTGACGAAATCCGGCACGAATCAGGTTCATGGCGATCTATTCGGATTCCTTCGCGACAGCGCCATACAGGCGCGCAATCCCTTTTCGGTGCGCGTGGCGCCCAACGCGCAGACGGGCTTCCAGGCGGTTCCTGTGAAACAGTCATACACGCGAGTGCAAGGGGGCGCGACTGTCGGGGGGCCGATTCAGAAGGATAAGACTTTCTATTTTTTCAGCTACGAAATCACGCGGCGACAAGAGACCGGATTCAGCAGCATCGGCCAGAACAACTTCGGCCTGGTGAGTGTAGCCGCTCCGGCGCCGTGCTTCCCAGGCCAGACGTCAGGGCTGGTAACGGCGGAGCAAGCAGCTGTGATCAATTCTGCTGGTTTGGCCGCCGAACAGTATTTTTGCGCGGCATCGCTCGCCTCGCAAACGGCGCTCTTCGGTAATACTCCCGGGCTATCGGGCACTCCGCTCAATAGCTTCGTATCGAGCGGCGCGCTGGTTCCCGCCTCCTTCGCCGGGCTCGTGTCCACCGTGGGCAATTTCCCCACGTCCGAAGGCACCAGCTTGTGGTCGCTAAAACTCGATCATAACTGGAATACTCAAAACGCGTCTTTCGTGCGCATCAGCGTTTCGCCGTCGACGATCACGGGCATCGAAGTGAACGCGGAAAATCAGAATTTCGGCCAGAATGCCGGCTCGCGCACTTCGGTTCAACAAACGCGTGATATCGCCGTGGTTGGCCAGCACACCACGACCATTGGCAACGACAAGTTCAATGAGTTTCGTTTTCAGTTTGCGCGCAGAGGGCTGCATTATGGTTTTTCGCCGCTGCCCGGAGGCAGTGCGGCCGCGATGAACGTTACAGGGTTCGCCTTTATCGGCCGCGAGCCTTTCTCCACGGAAGATCGAACCGAATACCGCTACGAGTGGACCGACAACTTCACGTGGACGAAGGGACCGCACACCTTCAAGTTCGGCGTCGACACAAACCTGCTCGATCTCACATCATCTAAATCGCAGATCTTTACGCTGAACTATGGCGGCGTCTACTCGTTCGGCGCTCTTGACGCAGGCTCGCTCAACAGCGGGTTTGCCGGGCTGCCCGGCTTTTCTGCCGTTCAGGCATACGGTCTCGGAATTCCCACATCCTTTATCCAAGGCATTGGGCAATCGCATAGTCCGTTCACAAACAAGACTCTAGGCGTCTTTGCCCAGGACAGTTGGAAGCTAAATCGCAAGCTAACCGTAAATTATGGCGTGCGCTATGACGTGGAGTTTCTGCCGCAATTCACGCCGGCCACCACTCTCAATGCGACTGGCGAAAAGACTTTCGACGTAATCGAAGGTATTCCACAAGACTCGAATAACGTCGCGCCGAGAATCGGTATTGCATGGGATCCACAAGGCAACGGCAAAACCGTGATTCGCGCCGGGTACGGGTTTTTCTACGATCATCCTGCGCTGGCGCTGGCCTTTCTGGCGACGGCCGAAGACGGCGCAAGATCGGCCCTGCTTGAGACTGCCGGAGGCTCCCCCTGTGCCGGTGCGGCTTGCGATGCCGATGTAAACCCCTTCGCGCTGAACGCGACGAACATCTTTCAGGGGCTGCTCACTGGAAATATCGCGGGTTGTTCTACCGCATTTCCGTCAATGTGCTACCAGCCAAGCCAGCAACGATTCAACGCGTTCCAACCGAATTCTCTATTCACGAATCAAAACTTCCTCAAAGTTGGATTCCCGCTCACGCTGCTGCCATTCACGATTCCGGTGGAGAGCAATTTCCAATACGCTCTAGCGCAGCAGGCGAATTTCACGATTGAGCGTGAGCTTACGAAAAATCTGAAAGTCAGCCTCGCATATAACTACACGCACGGAACGCACCTCGACCGCGCACTCAACATCAGCGTATCCAATCCGGCGCTGCTCGTCTCGAATGACAACAATGCAATCAAAGCGGGACTCGTTACGCCCGGCACGAATCCTCTCACTGTGGAAATTCCCAATGGGGCCACTGGCTCTTGCGTCGGAACTGGAACTGGCAGCCTCCTGCTCGAAGCGCCGGGCATACTTGCTCTTGGGTTTCCGGGCGCGGGTTGTGCGGGCGCTCCCGTGGGATTGATCGGCACGCCGGCCGTCTTCAACTATTTCCGACCGTCAGGTCCGAATCCGTCTTTTGCGAGCCTTGTCCCCGGCGGATACAACACACTTGTGGGCCTTGCGCAGACGGCTGGATTTCCTACCGGTTTTTCGGGTGTGCAAATTCCATGGAGCGACGTGAATCCGCAAACTTCCACAGGAAATTCCTTGTATAGCGCTCTCACCTTCACCGTTACCAAACGCTTTTCCGAGAATTTTGAACTGCTTTCCGGCTGGACGTGGTCGCACACTATTGACGATTCGACCGATCTTTCGACGCTGCTGAATCCGCAGAACAATAACGACCCAAATGCAGAACGCGGGAACTCGAATTTCGATCAGCGGCATCGCTGGATCACGAGCGCCGTCATGGTGAGTCCTCACGCGCAGAGCGGGGGTTCGTTTGCGAGAAAATTATTTGCGGACTTCACGGTGGCACCGGTGATCGAGCTTGCGTCCGGCAGGCCTTACAACGTCCTGATCGGTTCGGACACAAACCTCGATTTCGGCACCGCCACCGGCCGCCCTTCGTTTTTGCCTGTGGGAACGGCTGTTCCGCCCGGGTTTCCAGCGGCGGTTACGTCACCCTACGTAAAGGGATACAAATTCATTTTGCCCAGCGAATGCCTTGCGCCGAACAATCAGCCGTTCGCGTTTGCTCCCGCAGTTCCGGCGCCACCGTTTGGCTGCGTCGGAAATTTGCCGCGCAACGCATTTACACGTCCGGGCTTCTTTCAGATTGATCTGCGGCTCGAGCGGCGAATTCCATTGAACGAACGCACGAACCTTGAGGTGATCGCGGATGGTTTCAACATGCTCAATCGACTGAACGTCAGCGACGTGAGTCCGCTTTGCGATCCGACGTCCGGCGTTTGCACGGCAGGTCAACCGACATCAGCTTTTGACCCGCGAACTTTTCAGTTCGCACTGAAGCTGAATTTCTGATGGGCGGATGTCTGGATATTGAGGATAAGGAAAGAACCCCGGGCCAGGCTTTGCACGAGGCGCAGCCGCGAGCCCGGGGTGGTAAAGCTAGATTCCGCGCGAGCTTCCAGCGAAAGGATGCGTGGCCGCGATCACAGCCCCAGAACTGTCCGAGAGCTTTCGGAAGATTCGCTGTCTTATTTCGATCATCAGCACTCCGGCGCGGCCACATAATTGTGGCCCGCGCCGGAGTGCTCTTCTCAAAACGTAAACCGCAACCACATTTGCAAGGTGCGCGGCCCCTGATAGCTGTTGGCTACACCGAAGCCCGCGTTCTTCGGCTGCGAACGCGTTGGAATGAGGTTGCCACTGGAGTCGTAGGGTAAATTAACGATTGAATTATTGGTTAGGCTCGCGAATTGCGCGGACGTGTTGATGCGGGTGGTGTGCGACTGGTTGAATGCGTTGAAGGCGTCAACCCGGAACTCCAGCCGCCGCGTCTCGCCGAATCGGATGTCCCGCTGCAAGGCGATATCGAACTGCTGGTAGAAGCAGCCGCGCATGTAATCCTGGCCGGACTCCAGCCCGACGCTGCCCACTAAAGGCGGGAGAAAAGCTGCGGTGTTGAACTCTTTATAGGCATTGCCGCTGCATCCCGAGCCTGGATTCCCGACGATCCGGACCCGCCCGCCGTAGTCCGGAGAGCCGGTGATATTTGTATTTCCAGTGCCGTCCTGAAAGGAATAGCCGACTGCGTAAGTGCCGTTTCCGTTCGAAGTGTTGGGGCTGTTCGCCGCCCAGATACCGGACAACTGCCAGTCTTTGGTAACCAGCCTAAGCGCGTCCATGGGCGTCGAGGAAGCATTCTTAAACGTTGGGATAGCATAGACGGCATAGCCCTTGAAGGTGTGCCGGCCAGGAACGTAATCGCCAAGGAGTTTATCGGCCTGGGCCTGATCGGCACGTATCGAGAAGGTGCCATCAGGGTTGTGCTGGTACCGCGCCCCGGTGCTGCCCGCTTCCTGAAGGACGATCGTATCGTTCCAGCCGAAGGATAGACCATGGTTAAAGCGGCGGCTGATTCCAAATTGCAGCGTGTGGGAAACGAACCAGCCCCGTGGCTGATACTGGGTGATCCCGCCGTAGCCGCGTATAGCCCGCATCTGGTTGGAGGTTACGGCCGCACCGCCGGGAAGCGAACTCGAAAGCGTCGGGTCCTGATTTTGCGGCAAGAAAGCGGCCCCGAAATCGACTGCATTGATGTTGGGGTTGTCGAGCAGATTGTACGAGTCCTGACCGTTATAGGATACGTCGATCAACTGCTGGCCCAGCATCACCTGGACGCCGCCGCCCCAAGTCCAGGTGCTCGGGTACCCGCTGTTAAGCTGGTAGACATTCAGATTCGGAGCCCCCTGGGTGAGAAGCCCACCCATCGTCTGCAATTGGGAGTAATACAGGGTCTGATCTGTCAGCTCGGGCGGATTTTGCACCTGGGAGTAGATGCTGTTCCCGGCGGGACGATCAAAAAAGAGACCACCGCCGCCCCTGAAGACAAGCCTCCGGTTGGGATTAAATGCCACTCCAAAACGCGGCTCCGCGCGAAGCGTCGGCCAATTGTAAGTAGTGGTGGGCACGGGGCCTTGTCCCGAACGGAACAGGCCGTCGAGCGCATTTCCCGAACCCGGCACCAGCGTGCCGATAGCCACTGCTGTGTTTGGTCCCAGCAATTTACCGGTACTTGGGTCTTCTGCCTGACGATTCGCGCCGGTGCAGGGCGAAGCCGCACAACCGGCCACGTAGAGGAGCGGCGCACTGGATAGGCTCCATTTATCGGGCAGGAAATTCCCGGCTTGTCCCAACCGGTCATATTGTGGCTGTTGATGGACCAACCGCACACCATAGTCCAGCGTCAGTCGGGGTGTAACTTTCCAGTTATCCTGCACGTAGCCCTCGAGGTTGTTGTAGATGTAGCTCCCTTCCACGTATTTGGACAACTGCTCGTACTGGTCGAAAATGCCCAGCACCGCGTTGGAGTAGCCGAAGCCGGAGTCCAGCGGGTTATTGGTGTCGTTTTGGAATCTGATCGTCCCCGCCCAACCCTGTCGCTGCTGCGCCTTGTAGCTGTGGGTCCAGTAGAAGCCTGCCTTCAATGTGTGACTACCACGAACTTTCGTGACGCTGATGCTGACATCGTGGGTCTGATTGGTGTTCAACCAGCCGGGGAACGGAAAATTCGGGGGAGCATTGGCGATCCGCCCGCCCCACGAGAAGCTCGGCACCATGTTCAGGGTCGTGCCATCCCAGATCGGAGGTTTCACCGCGTTCAAGGCCTGGTAGGCGTAATAGCTTTTATTTAACGGCGTGCTTGGAAAGACGGAAGGCAATCCCGTCAGGCCGGCTCCGGGCAGACTGGCTACTTTATCCATGGGAAGGCCATTGGTGCAGAAGAGGGGCGCTGTACTTCCGGCCCCCTGCGTACAGCCACCGAGGTCGTTCCGCGATGCTCCGAACGTCGCCTCCAGATACGTCGATGGATTGATGGTGTAGTCGATGGTGCTGGCCCACAAGTAGAACCACTGTTTGTATAGCTTAGAATCGTTAAAACCCGGCAGCGTGCCAAGTATGGTTTTATTCGGCTGGCCCCAGAGGGCTAGCTTGAACGACGCCCGCAACTTGCTCCAGGGCTGGTAATCGATTTTGGTAACCGGCGCCTGGGACATAAGCGATTGTTGCGGCGACGCGATCTCGAAATTGTAAGGAGCTCCCGGCACACTCACATTCGGCAGGGGATACAAACCCAGGATTTTCTGCCCTAAGCCGTAGAGCCGATTGGCAGGGATACGCCCGAGCACGCCGCCGTCCTGAAAGCAGCCGGAGGTGTTGGAAGCCTTGCACGGGTTGTTGGAAAGCGGGTCCTTGATATAGGGAAACGGGTTGCCGTTGTTGTCGGTCGTTTGCGAGAAATCCCCGGCGCGCTCCAGCGCTGTTGGAACGCGGTAGCGTGTGACGGTGCCGGCATTCGAGCGAGGGTCGAACTCATCGCTGAAGAAGAAGAACAGTTTGTTGTTGTGACCTGGCTTCCCAATGGGTCCGCCGATTGAGAAGCCCAGGTCCTTTTCCTTCGTGTACGATCTGGGGTCGCCGTTCAGTTTGTTCGTCCGGCTGTTGGCATTCCATCCCGACTGCCGCGCGACGATAAACCCGGTGCCATGAAATTGGTTGGTGCCGCTCTTGGTGACTGCGCTGATCTGCACGCCGCTCGATCTTCCATACTCGGCCTGGTAGTCCGACACCAGGAGTTTAACCTCCGCAACCGATTCCGTGTTGACCGCAACCATTTGGCCGTTGTTCCCGGTGTCCATCGTGGAAATGCCGTCCATCATAACGTTCGAGTCGCCCCCGCCGGACGACGAGCGATCAGCAATGCGGCTGAGGCCGCTGATCCCTGGGGTAATCGCGGTCAGTGACGTAAAATTCCGGTTCGAGAGCGGCAGGTTCTGCACCTCGGTGGACGTGATGGTTGACGACCGGTCCGCGCTCTCGGTCTGCAGGACTGGCGCTTCGGAGGAGACCGTGATGGATTGACTGATCGCGCCGATTTTGATCGTGAGCGGGCCGAGGGCTACGCGGTCTCCTGGGCTCACCGCGATCCCGGTACGCTGGAAGGTCTGGAAGCCATGGCTTGCAATTTCCAAAGTGTAGGTGTCAGGCGGCACGTTGGGAACAACGAACTCGCCACTGCTACTGGCAGTCACCGCCGAAAGCCGTGTACCGCGGCTTTCGCTGATGAGGTTGATGGTAGCGCCTGGCACCACCGCCGCCGTCGAGTCAACTACACTCCCGGAAACCGTGCCCGTGGCTAACTGCGCTTCGGCTCGCGGAGCCGCAATCCCGAGGAGCCAGAATAGAAGAGCTGCATACATCAATACCATTATGCTGACAAGCTTCGCGATTCTCATTTCCACCCCTTCGGACTAATGTTCCGGGCGTTCCACGAACAAACCATCTATCTGGGGACGCCAGAGGTGTTCCTTCGCCCGGATCGTTAACGTTAACGTCCGTTAACGTTAACGGGGCTTATAGAACAGTGATCGGATTTCTGTCAAGAAATATCTTTCGGCTTGCCAATGTCTATTTGCTCGGTCGTCCGCTTGCAATTCCGTTTTTGCGTGTTAGTATTCGCCATTCGTTATCGTACACGGTAAGCCGAGTGCATTTGGAAACGCAGAACGCCGTTCCGCTTCCACTTCGGGCGCCGCCGCTGAAACATATCGTTTTGCCGCCGAGTTCGGTGATAATTGCAGCGAATCGATTCCACCTAAGGCACGAGGGAACCAAAATGAGAGATGTCGTGAAGAATACAAATGGAAACTACAATCCCAAGCCCGAACACAAATTCTCCTTTGGTTTGTGGACCGTCGGCAACCGCGGCCGGGATCCTTTCGGCGACTTCGTTCGTCCTGAGACGCCTCCTGAACATCTCGTTGCCATGCTCGCTGAAGTGGGCGCGTGGGGCGTAAACCTGCACGACAACGATCTTGTTCCCATTGACGCCACTGCGTCCGAACGGGACAAAATCGTTCGCGACTTCAAGAAGGCCTGCAAACAGCACGGAATCGTGGTTCCGATGGCCACCGTGTCTCTGTTCTTTCATCCTGTTTTTCGAGACGGCGCTTTCACCGCGAATGATCCTGAGGTTCGCGCGTATGCCATTCAGAAGACAATGCGCGCCATGGACATCGGCGCCGAGCTCGGCGCGACGATTTTCGTTTTGTGGGGCGGGCGCGAGGGCGTGGAAACCGATTCGTGCCGCAGGGCGGATGACGCGGTGAAGCGTCTTCGCGAGGCGGTCAACTATCTCTGCGAATACAACATCGACCGCGGCTACAAATACAAATTCGCTCTAGAAGCGAAGCCCAACGAGCCACGCGGCGATATTTACATGGCCACGACCGGCCACTATCTCGGCTTCATCCCGACGCTGGACCATCCCGAAATGGTTGGCGTAAATCCCGAAGTCGCCCACGAGCAAATGGCTGGGCTCAACTTCATGCACGGCGTCGCGCAGGCATGGGAGGCGGGTAAACTATTTCATATCGACCTGAACGATCAGGCGCCAGGCCGTTATGATCAGGACTTCAGGTTTGGTTCGACGAATCCGAAGTCAGCCTTTTTTCTGGTCAAGTTTCTTGAAGACGTAGAGTATCAGGGCTCTCGCCATTTCGACGCTCACGCTTATCGCACAGAAAATTGTGAGGGCGTTAAGGATTTCGCGCGCGGATGCATGCGCACTTACTTGATTCTCAAAGAAAAGGCTAAGCAGTGGAACGCGGATCGCGAGATCCAATCGATACTGGCGGAAATCTCAGCGGATAAAAAGGGCACGCCGCCGGTGGGCAAATATTCGAAAAATGGCTCGTCAAAACTTCTGGCGCACAGCTTTGACAAAGGCGCGATTCTGACCAAGCGCCTGCCCTACGAGCGCCTGGATCAACTAACGATCGATATTCTTCTCGGCGCCCGCTAATTTGCAGTGCGAGTCAGCTCACCCAATATTACGAAGCCGCTGCGGCGACTAGCGGTGCGCCTTTGTGATGTCGCTTCACTTCACGGAATAGATGCAGGTTCGACCGCAGCACAATCGAGGGATTCAGATACGAGGAAGTCAGTGGAGCGTTGTGCGAGAGGTGTTCCACCACCAGGTTGATTGCATTTCGTCCCTGCTGGTACGGCCGTTGATAGATTGAAGCGCAAATCGTTTGCTTCTCGAAATACGGAACCATTTCTTCAAACAAGTCTGTCGTAATCAATTTCACGCTCAGCGCTCGGTTTCTCGCCTCGAGCGCCTTGCAAACAGGCAAGCAGTTCACGGTATTCACATAAATTCCCGCTAAATCGGGAATGCGCGCCAGGAGTGCCGAAGTCTTGCGGAAGCTCTCGGCTGGATCCTCATGCGCTTCGATCACTTCCACTACGCGCCCTCCACCGCAATACTGAGGAAAAGCGTCCGAAAAACCTTCCGTCTTTTTCGAGTGATTCTCAGTGCGCAGCATGCCTGTGATGACAGCAACTTTCGATTTTGCAGGAACAAATCGCCCCATTAGTTCGCCTGCCAGCAGGCCGTTGAGGCGCGGTTCCACGCAAACAATACTCGACCGTTTGCTTCCTGGCGCATCGGTTGAAACGCAGACTACGCGCACGCCCTTTTCTTCCGCTACGTCGATCACCGGCGTGATGTCTGTCGGGCGTCCAGGTGTGAGAACCACCCCCTGCACGCCCGAAGCTAAGATCTTCTTCAGTTCAGTCGTTTCACCTCTTCCCAGCTCGGGGACCGGGCGAAACATGAAATCGACGCCGTAATCTCGATAGCGTTTCACCTCGTCGTAGATGCCTTCCCACAATTGGTCGTAAAAGAAATGAATTTCGCGTGGCACGCAAACGCCCACGCGAATCTGCTTGCGGCTCTTCGAAAGAGCTCGCGCGGCAAGATTTGGCTCATAGCCCAGCTCTCGGGCGATGCGCAACACGCGTTCGCGCGTCTTTTCGTTGATTCCCGGGCGGCCGTGCAAAGCCCGATCCACCGTCCCAATCGAGACTTTGGCCTGTTCGGCTAGCCGGTATACTCCGACTTTCCTTTTCATGATTTAGAGGCAGCTATTCTGCCCGAATCCGCGCGTGTATGCAAAATCCTGACGCCCAAGGGTATTATCACCGTACGCACTGGCGGCATCCCGAATGATCTCTCTCGCGGACTACTGCGCGAGCATCTTGTGAATCTCGTCTGCGTGGCTGTAATGCGGGTCGATTTGCAGCGTATCTTGAAATTCCTTGCTTGCGAGTTCGGACTTATTCGCCTTCATATAAGCCATCCCGAGGTGGTAATGATACGTTGCATCCTTCGGGTTCGCCTTTTCCGCCTGCTGCAGCATGTCGATGGCGGAGTTATAGACGCCCTGCTTGTAGTACGCCCAACCTAGTGTGTCCGCGGACGCTGGGAGATCAGGCAGGCCACGCCGCGCGGTTTGCGCCAACGAGAGCGCAACGCTCGCGTCGCCGCCATGCTCCAGCATCAGATAAGCAAGATTGTTTGCCGCCACAGGGTAATTCGGCCTCACCTGCAAAGCCTGTTGATACGTGCTTTCCGCTTCCTGCCAATTGCCCTGTGTTTCGAGCAAACTGCCAAGGACCACGTAGAGCCGAACATCTTTGGGATTAGACTGAATCGCGCGCTTGTAGCCCGCTACAGCCTGATCGACTGAACCCTGCGCGGCCTGAACGCTCGCCAGGAACATAAATGCAGGCACGTTGTTTGGATCGAGTTCTGTCGCTTTTTCAAATGCCGCTTCCGCCTTATCTGGCGCCTGATTGCGCAGTTCCACTTGTCCAAGCACAAGGTAGAATTTGCTGTTTGGCGGCACGCGCGAAATCTGGTTCTGCACGAGTGTGAGCGCCTTGCCCGGCTGTTTTTGCTGAACGTCAAGATTCACAAGTCCGGTAAGCGCTTCGGCCGAGGATGGATCCAGGGTCAACGCCTGCGTGTAAAACTTTTCCGCCTCGTCGGACCGCTTCTGCGCCGCACGCAGGTCTCCCATCGCTGTGAACGCGCGTGAATCCTTTGGCGCCTCTTGCATTGCGTTTTTCAGGTCGGCCTCCGCGCCGGCCTGATCGCCCTGATGCAACAGCGCAGCGGCATGAAAGAGATACCCGTCCGGAGCGTGCGGCTCGGTCTTAATCAGTTGTGAGCCGCTCGCCGCGAGCGCCGTGTAGTCCTGCTGCTGCTCGGCTAATCCGGCCAGAGCCCTCTGTACGTCCGGCATGCCGGGCCGCAGCTTATTCGCCGTTTTCCACTCGGTTTGCGCTTGCACGATATTGGAATTCGCCGCATACGCCACGCCCAGTTCGTAGTGAGCCACCGGATTATTGGGATCGTCGGTTGTCACCACCTCCAGGACGTGTGCCGCGTCTTGCGGCTTTGCCTGCTTGATCAGGATTTGCCCTTGTAAAATGCGCGCGTCCACATCTCGCGGCGAGGCTTTCAAGAGTGCGTTGTCCACATTCTCCGCGTCATTTATCTTGTTTTGCGAAAGCAAAATGGTCGCATACGCCTTCGCGATGCCTGGATCCTTCGGATGTTCGGAGTAGAGCGAGGCAAATTCCACCGAAGCCTTGTCGACTTCTCCTTGTGACAAATAGAAGTCGCCGAGTATACGTTCCCCGTTAGGCTGATCTTTTAGGTCATCCTTCGCCTGCCGCATCACCGCCTCAGCCGCATCCTTCTGCCCTTCAGTCACATAAAGCATCGCCAACGCCGATCGTGGTGCCGCGCTTTTGGGGTCGAGTGACACGGCTGTCTTGAATTGTTTTTCGGCATCCGGCCAGCGTTTTTGCCGCGCATAGAATTGCCCCAGCGCCATCGCGGCCGCAGCCGATTTGGGATCCACGGACGTTGCCTTTACGTAACTTTCTTCAGCGTGCGAAAGGTCGCCGGCCCTCTCTTGGATCAATCCCAAGTTCAAGTAAGAAGCCATTCGGTTCGGATCGAGATTGATTGCCTGTTGCCCTTCTTTCAAAGCTGCGGGCATCGAACCGAGAGACGCGTCCGCCTGTGAAAGGATCACCTCGGCCTGCACGTTCTGAGGATTTGTATTCAATGCCGTTTGCGCATGATTGCGAGCGTCCGTCGCCTTTCCGCCGGCCAACAATAGGCTGGCGATATCCACCTGGGCATCCGCATTCCCCGGATCGAGCGTCGTTGTTGCAGCAAGCTCCTGATATGCGCGAGGGATCTGTCCCATCTTCAACAGGCATTTCGCAAATTGATAGTGGGCGTCCGCATAGTGCGAATCGATTTGGAGCGCATTTTGAAACTCGATTGCCGCCTCGGGGTATTTTCCGGCGGACATATAGGACGTCCCTTTATCGAAATACTTTTTCTTTGCCACTTCGGGGTTTTGCGAGCAGCCGAAAACCATCGCGGTGAAAAGAATCGCGACTACACTCCACGTCCGAATTTTCGCAAGCCGTGCCATCGTTGGGCCAATCATAAGTATCAGGACTCCATCTACACCGCTATTTATCTTACACGCCTCCGTGTCGACTTCGGGATTCCTGGCAGAGCGCGTGTCCACACGCTAAAGACATTTGATGCCGCTGGCCCACAAAGAGCAGTTCCTGTCATCATGAGACAGGTGAGTTATCTTTTGGTTTTGCAGTGGTTTGTGTAGCGACTGATTCGCAGTTCAGTCGGGCGCTTTCCGGTGCCTTTGCCGTCGTCTATCTCTGCCTTTTTTCGCGACGCAAAGGTGAAGCTGCCCCAGGTGAAAAAATCAAAGTCGCTACGCGACCACAGCGATCGTCTCACCGGTGTTCACCGGTCGCCCCTCTTTTACCAAAAGCCGCTCGACCTTGCCGGCTTTCGGCGAACGAACTTCGTTCTGCATTTTCATTGCCTCGACGACTGCAATTCCTTGCCCGACCTTCACCGTTTCACCGAGCGCAACGAGCACACGCACCACGCGTCCCGGCATCGGCGCGAGCACGTTTTGACGAACCTCTGACGAGGCCGAGGCGCTGTGATTTCTGTGCCATTTGCGAGGGTCGCGTACCTGCACAGCGAGTTCTCTGCCACCGATCGTGATCCGCAGATCCTCTCCAAAGGGTTCGACGCTCGCTTCAAACGAGTGCCCCTCAATGAGGACGGAATAGATACCCGGCGCGATTTCGACGCAGTCGGCTTCGACGGCAACTCCATCGATTGTGCCCTGCACTTTGTGTTCGACTCGCGAAAGCTCCAGCGTGTGTGTGGCGCTGCCGAGTTGGATAGCGAGCTTCATCTCGTGCCGCGCGGCTCCCGCTTTAATTGGTCCATTCGGCCATCCAGTTTCCATTTCGAGGCAGTCTGTCGCGAATTACCGGCCATCTCTTTTTCTGGACCGTGTTGGCTCTCGTACCGGAGTGCCGCCGCGATAAGTGCCACTTTTGCCTCGAGCGATAACTTCGAGCTGCCGCTCGACCGGAGCACGGGCTCATCGTTTCGCGCGAGAAAATCGTCAAGCCATCGCGTATAGATGTCACCGCGTATAAAGTCGTCTGTTGTCAGGATCTTTGCAAAGAGCCCAAGATTCGTCTTAAGGCCGCTCGCACGCGTTTCTGCAACTGCTCCGCGCAGGCGCGCGATGGCTTCGCTGCGATCCTTGCCCCACGCGATCACTTTGCCGAGCATTGGATCGTACTCGTTTGGCACCGTCCAGCCGGAATAGGCGCCATCATCAACGCGAATACCGGGTCCGCCGGCCGCACGATATTGAGTTATCGTTCCCGGAGACGGCAGGAAATTGTTATCGGAATCCTCCGCGTAGACTCTGCATTCAATTGCGTGGCCGTTCAGCACGACTTCCTCTTGTCTCAGTGCGAGTTTCTCTCCGGCGGCGACCCGGATTTGCAGTTTCACAAGATCGAGTGACGTGACCATCTCCGTCACCGGATGCTCCACCTGAAGCCGCGTGTTCATTTCGAGGAAATAGAACTTGCGGCTCGCATCGACTAGGAATTCCATCGTACCCGCGTTGGTATATCCGCCGGCGCGCGCCAGTTTTACCGCGGCTTCGCCCATGGCGCTTCGCAACTCCGGAGTCATGACCGGCGACGGCGCTTCTTCGATTACTTTTTGGTGACGGCGCTGCACGGAACACTCGCGCTCGCCAAGGTAAACCATGTTCCCGTGCTCATCGCCGAGCACCTGTATTTCAATGTGACGCGGACGGGCGAGATATTTTTCAAGGAAAAGGCGCCCGTCACCGAAAGCGTTCAACGCCTCCGACGATGCGTCGCGGAATGCAGTGTGCAGGTCCGCCTCCTGCTCCACGGCTCGCATCCCTTTGCCTCCGCCACCCGCGACCGCTTTCAGGACGACTGGGAAACCTGCATTCCGCGCTGCAATCAGCGCTTCCTCCGCATTTCGAAGCGGTTCGAGAGTGCCTGGAACGGTAGGAACACCCGCTTCGCGCGCAAGCTGCCGCGCCGCAGTCTTGGAACCGAGCCGCTCCATCGCTTCTGCCGATGGGCCGATGAATTTGATATCCGCTTCTTTGCAGGCGCGCGCAAACGCCGCATTCTCGGCGAGAAATCCGTAGCCCGGATGAATGGCATCGCATCGCGCCGACTTTGCGGCTTTAATGATTTTCTCAATCGAGAGATAGCTCTCCCGCGAAGGTGCCGGCCCGATTCCGTACGCCTCGGCCGCGAGCCGAACGTGCAGCGCTGCACGGTCAACGTCACTGTATACCGCGACTGCCGATATGCCCATTTCCCGCAGCGCACGAAGAATACGCACTGCGATCTCCCCGCGATTGGCAATCAAGATTTTCTTGAACATTCGTCCGCCGCCGAAAGCGGGGATTCTAACATGCGTTGCTACGAACTCGCCTCGCTGATACCTTTGCTTTGCTCGGCCTGTGCATCGCGCACGCGTAAGCATTGGCAAAAGCGCGATCAAGCCGCTATGATGACGCGTTCCCATATAGGAGAAACGGACGTGCCAGCGGAAGCCAGTGCGCAATCGGAACAGTGGAAAAAGGATGTAGGAGAAGCTGCCGCCAAGCTTGTTGAAAATGGAATGGTGGTTGGCCTCGGCTCCGGCACGACAGCGTTGCAATTTGTCGCCGCCCTGGGACGCAGGATCGAGCGCGAAAATCTTCGTTTCGTGGGAATTCCTACGTCCGAACAAACCGAAGAATTCGCCCGAAAACTAAAGATCCCTATGTCAACGCTCGGCGATCACACCGAGCTTGATCTCGACGTCGATGGTGCCGACGAAATCGAAATCGGCACTCTGTACCTCATCAAAGGCCACGGCGGCGCATTGCTCCGCGAAAAAGTGGTCGCCGCCGCAAGCAAACGCATGGCGGTAATCGGCGACGAATCGAAATTAGTGCAACGCCTCGGCTCGCGTTTTTCCGTTCCTGTGGAAGTGGTTCAGTTCGGATGGCAGGTCACAAACAAACGCCTCGAGGCGCTCGGCTCAAAAACCGTCCTCCGTCTCGACAAAACGACAGGCAAACCTTTTGTGACGGACGGCGGAAATTACATCATCGACTGCGATTTTGGCCCGATGCCCAATCCAAAGGAAGTGGCCCATCATCTCGATCACGTCACGGGCGCGGTGGAGCATGGATTATTTCTAGGATTTGTCTGGGAAGCGGTTGTAGCGGGACGCGACGGGGTCCGGATCATCAAGAGAAAGGAATAGAGAGGGGCGCGATGAGTGGCGCCCCTTAGAATCTAGCTCTTTGCTAAGTTAGTTTCTGGCAGCTGCGGCGCATGCTTGAGGATAAATCGCGTCCAGAGCACCCCAAAGCGCCTTCAGGCTTCGCTCTGCGGCACAAAGCACACCAAACGACTCCTCATCATTTTGCTCGGCAAGCCATCCACGCCAAGCCGAACGGTGGCGCACGTCGGCTTCCTGATGGACCTCGAAGTACGCCAACGCGCGCTCGTCTGTGACATGGTAGAACTGTTGCAGCCCCGCCTTTTTTTCCTTTGCTGTCTCGGGCACCTGCGCTTCGTAAACGTAGAATGCAGCGACAGCCTGTGCAAACGTTCCCTGCGAGGCGATTTCGTCGTACGCATCCAGCAGCACAGCGACGCCTGGCAACGGATGCGCTTCGTTCAACGCGGTCTGGTCCACCCCGACGGCTTCGGCAAATTGCCGCCAAAGCACGGGATGCGGCGCCGCTGGGTCCAGTTCCTCGTCGAGGTTTTCCTGAACCAGCGAACCGAGGTGCCCTGCTGCCCGGCCTGCGAGTTGGCGAAGATTTTCCGGAAACGAAAGTACATGCTGGTAATACTGGGCGGCGTACAGCTGCAGGGTTTCTTTCGGCAGAGTTCCTTCGGACCACGCCTTATAAAACGGGTGTTTCAAGAGATGATGCTGTTCGATCAAATCGTCCAGCATCTCAACCAGGTTTTTACGCACCGGTTTTGCTTTGGAAATTCTGAGAGGCATTGCGGATTTCTGATTTCCCCTGTAAATCTCTCTCGGCCATCCAAAGCCTACTCGAATGCGCTACGAAAATCTAGCGGATGGTGCAATCGGGTCGTAAATGTATATAAAGATTTTATAAAGGAATATTGCCGTGTTTCTTGCGCGGATTCGTATCGCGTTTGTTTTCTAGTGATCGCAAGGCAGTGACGATTTTCGCCCTGGTTTGCGAAGGTTCAATGACCGCGTCGATGTACCCTCGCTCGGCGGCCACGTAGGGGTTGGCGAAGCGTTCCCGGAAGTCCTCTACCTTGTCCTGGCGCAATAATTCCCGCTCAGCAGCGGGAACCTGATCCAGTTCGCGCCGGTAAACGATATTCACGGCTGCTTCCGGCCCCATTACCGCAATCTCCGCGCTCGGCCACGCGTAATTGATGTCCGTGCGGATGTGCTTGGAAGACATCACGCAATACGCGCCGCCATAAGCCTTGCGCGTGATGACCGTGATCTTCGGCACGGTGGCTTCGGCAAACGCGTAAAGCAGTTTTGCGCCCTGCCGAATGATTCCACCGAATTCCTGCTGCGTTCCTGGCAGAAAACCGGGAACATCCTCAAATGTCACCAGCGGTATGTTGAACGCATCGCAAAACCGCACGAACCGTGCGCCCTTCACGGACGCATTGATATCCAGCACGCCGGCCAGCACAGCCGGCTGATTCGCCACAATTCCCGTCGGCCGTCCATCGAATCGCGCAAACCCAACCACGAGATTCTGCGCGAAGTGTTCGTGAACCTCGAAAAAATCGCCATCGTCCGCGACGGCGTGGATCACATCCTTAATGTCGTAGGGTTTTTGCGCATCTTCAGGCACGAGCGAATCGAGCGCGGGTTCCGCACGGTTCCACGGGTCCTTCGAACTGCGTCGCGGCGGATCATCCACGTTGTTCGAAGGCAAATAACTCAGCAGTTCGCGAATCATTGCAAGGCATTCCGCATCATCTTGTGCAACGAAATGCGCCACGCCGCTTTTTGCGTTGTGCGTCATCGCGCCGCCCAGCTCTTGCTTCGTCACGTCCTCGTGCGTGACCGTCTTGATTACGTCCGGGCCTGTCACGAACATGTAAGACGTTTCTCGCGTCATAAAGATGAAATCGGTGATCGCGGGCGAATAAACAGCCCCTCCCGCGCACGGTCCCAGAATCGCGCTGATTTGCGGAATCACGCCGCTCGCGAGTGTGTTGCGCAGGAAAATATCGGCATATCCAGCCAGCGATTTCACGCCCTCCTGAATTCGCGCACCGCCTGAATCGTTTAACCCGATCACCGGTGCGCCGACGCGCATTGCCAGATCCATGATCTTCGTGATCTTTTGGGCGTTCGCTTCGGAGAGGGAACCGCCAAACACCGTGAAGTCCTGCGCGAAGACGTATACCAGCCGTCCTTCGATTCGCCCATAGCCGGTGACGAAGCCATCGCCCGCCGGCCGCTGCTCGGCCATTCCAAAATCATCGGAGCGGTGACGAACGAACTTGTCCAGTTCTTCGAACGATCCTTCGTCGAGCAGCAGGTCGATGCGCTCGCGAGCGCTTAATTTACCGGCCTTGCGCTCGCGTTCTCGCCGCTCGGCACCGCCGGCCGCTTCCGCTTCCGCATTCAATCGGCGCAGTTCCGCAAGCCGGTCAGCATGCTTCGTATGAGGCGTTGTCGTCATGCCGACATTCTGCCCCACGAGGGCAAGCGAGTCTAGAGCGTGGGGGGCTTTCGGCTCTCCACGGTTTCGCCGCTCTGCAAAAACCCCTGCAGCCAGCCAAGCATGCGCGGCCATCCTCTGTAACTTTGAGCAATCTCAGGATATGCGCTCAAGCCGGAGTGGCGGATTCTTACGAGCGTTCCTTTGCTCTCAGGCGTGAGCTCCCAGCGAACGGTCGTTTTCGCGGTGCCGGTCCAACTCGCAACCCATGTGTAGACAATCAGACGCGGCCGCTCGATTTCGACGTACTCGCCGGTAACCTCAAATTTTCCGCCGTCCGGCCCTACGCCCCCGATGCGCCACTTGCCGCCCACGCGCAAGTCCGCGGAAAATTCCGTGCTTCGGTAGACGCCTTCCTGTCCCCACCATTTCACGACCTGTTTGGGATCAATGAGAGCCTCAAAGACACGCTCGGGCGGCGCCGCAATGTGAGTCTCGCTTACAATCTCGTCCGGTTCAGGAGTCGCTTTTGTTGCCATGTTTCCTCCTTTGCTTTGTTCTCGCAGTCGGGCGGCGCTGCGGCTTTGCATCGCCCGATTGCTCGCTTTCCACGAAGCTTTTGAGGCTGGCCAGGTTCTTTTGCCAAAACGTTCGATACTCGGCGATCCATGAATCGACCGCTTTTAGGGGCGCGGCATTCAATTCGTAGACGCGCTGGCGCCCCTCGCGACGCTCCCGGACCAACTGCGCGCGCCGCAGCAAACGCAGATGCTTCGAGATCGCCGGCCGGGAGACGGGAAACATCGCCGCGATCTGCCCGGCCGGCCGACTCCCACGGCGCAGCAAATCGAGCACGGCGCGCCGGGTGGGATCCGAGAGCGCGGCGAATGCATCCTGCTGCCCATATGTAACCGAATGGTGACGCATCATGCGTAACCTTACGGTTTCGCATCTCAGATGTCAAGTACTTGGAAACTTTGTGTCAAAACTCTCTTAAAGATGTCTCCTTTGTTGGCTCGTTAAAAGTGTCCCCATCTCCCTCTCTGAATTGGTTGGTCGCGCGCTTTGCCGTGGCCTTTTATCGCCTAAAAAATGCCCTTTTTTTGTCGATTAGAATTTGCCGCTCCCTTTTGTTTTCAGTAAGTTGCGCGGTTTTCTAATCGGCAAATTGGCGATTAGAAATCTCCGATTGGTGAGTGGCCCTCGTTAATGGTGAAAGACGTCCCCAAACAGTTGCGGAGTCTGTTCCTGGGCTAATTTGGGCTCGGTTTGTACCGTATGAGCGATGTTCTTGGCCGGTTCTGTCCATTTAATGTCGCCGGAGATGCAACAAATTGCCTTCACGGCTTGAATGATGTTGCTGCCGGTGATAAAGGCTTCGGCTCCGCGTTCGACAACATTTTCAAGGGCAGCGACGAGATTGGCGCGGCGGTGGGAAACCAAGCCGACGGCTTCAAAGTGGCGGCGGAGAGCCCTTTCGGGTACATCGTAGTGTTGGGCGATGCCCCAGAGCTTGGACCATTCGATGTATTCCTTTTCCATCAGCTCGCGATCGGGATGGCGGCAGATTTGGCATTTGCGGCTGTGGCGTTCGAGGGTAGGATCTGCTTTGTTTTCAGCGAGGGTTTGTTGAGCGGAACCGATTACGGAGGGTCTAGTTTCAGAAAGTGTTTGGTTACATTCAGTTTGTTCGTTCATGTCGAAACCTCAAAACCAAGTATACCAGAGGTTAATCTAAAAGTCAATACATATCGCAGTACTAGAACCTACTTTCCCGATTTGGGATTGGCACATCGGAACTAAGATGACCCGCCAGCCAACCCGCGGGAGAAGTTGAGGCATCTCTCGCGTTCAGT
>Ga0209178_1000072_pt1 | contig 25695 bp, 27 predicted proteins | sample GAAS200_FD_187521 | JGI IMG/M metagenome (GOLD analysis project Ga0209178, IMG submission 187521) | Agricultural soil microbial communities from Georgia to study Nitrogen management - GA AS200 (SPAdes) (version 2) | ecosystem: Environmental > Terrestrial > Soil > Agricultural land | place: USA... | reverse complement strand
TATTACCCCACTTGGAAGTTTCTGCCGGCGTTGAGGTTGAGACGCCCGGCATGAGAAAGTCCTTTAAGCCAAGAGGGCCGGGTGGGAGTGCGCGTGCAGGCGGTGGCGCCGGATTCGCTCGGCGCGGAGCTCGGCCTTGAGCCGGGAGCGGAGCTCCTCGAGATCAACGGGCGCGCGCTGGAGGACTTCCTCGATTGGGAGTTCCTGACGGCGGACGACCGGTTCTTGCTCCACGCCCGCACTCCTCGGGGCGAAGAGATCGAGTTCGACATCGAGCGTCCCGAAGGCCTCCCCATGGGGGTCACCCTCGAGCCCCCTCGCATCCGCCGTTGCGCCAATCACTGTGACTTCTGCTTCGTGGACGGCAACCCCTCGGGGCTCCGCGCCCCCCTCTACATCCGCGACGACGATTACCGCCTCTCGTTTCGCTACGGCAACTTCGCCACGCTGACCAACCTCAAGCCCTGGGATCGGGACCGGATCGTCGAGTACCGGCTCTCCCCGCTCTACGTCTCGGTGCACGCGACCGACCCCGTGGTCCGCCGCTGGCTCCTTCGCAATCCCGAGGCCGAGGACATTCTCGAGGAGCTGGGCTGGTTCGCGGAGCGGGGGATTCGGTTCCACACCCAGGTGGTTCTCGTTCCGGGAGTGAACGACGGGCCTCAGCTGGAGCGGAGCCTGCGCGAGCTTTGGCGTCTCGGCGAATCGGTGTTGTCGGTCTCGGTAGTCCCGGTTGCGCTCACCGAATTCAGCAAGCATTCGCTGGTGCGCGAGCCCACGCCCGCCGAGTGCCGCGCGGCGCTCGCCACCGTCGGGAACTTTGCCGCGCGCGCGGTGGCGGAGCGGGGATTTCCCTGGTGTTATGGCGCCGACGATCTGTACCTCCAGGCCGGTGAGGAGCTGCCGCCGGCCGCGTGGTATGGGGACTTCGACCAGCGCGAGAACGGGGTGGGCGCGGTGCGCTATCTCCAGACTCGGATCGCCGCGGCCGGGGATCGCCTCCAGGCGCTTGCGGGCAAGCGGGTGGGGATCGTCACCGGCAAGGCGATGGGACCGCTGATGCCGCAGGTCATTTCGGATCTCGCCGCGGCCACCGGCGCCCATTTCGAGGTGCTGGCGCTCGAGAACACGCTCTTCGGCAAATCGGTGACCACCGCGGGCCTCCTGCCCGGCGGGGCCCTGCTCTCGGCGCTCGCGCCGCGGACCGACCTCGACCTCGCGCTCCTTCCCGCCGAAGCGGTGAACGACGACCTCCTTTTCATGGACGACCTCGACGCCCACGAGCTCGCGGCCAGGGTCCCCATGCCGGTCCGGCTGTCGTACGACTTCGCCGATGCCCTGACCACGGACGGGGGCGCCGCATGAGCCGCCGCGATCTGCCGACGGTCGCGATCATCGGACGCCCCAACGTCGGGAAGTCCACGCTCTTCAACCGGCTGATCGGCCGCCGGGAAGCGATCGTGGATGACCGCCCCGGCGTCACGCGCGACCGCAACTTCGCTCAGGCGGAGTGGAACGGGCGCCGGTTCTGGCTGGTGGACACCGGCGGGCTCACGCCCGGGGCGGGGGACCCGCTCAATCGGGCCATCCGCACCCAGGTCGAGGCCGCGATCGCCGAGAGTGACCTCCTCCTCTTCCTGGTGGATGTGGAGGCGGGGGTGCATCCGGCGGATGCCCAGATCGCCCAATACGTGCGCGCCGCCGGCCGGCCCCTGCTCCTCGTCGCCAACAAGGCCGATCAGCTGCCCGTCGATTCGCGCCACCTCGCCTTCTACGAGCTCGGACTCGGTGATCCCTTCCCGGTGTCCGCCGGCGTGGGGAAGAACACTGGCGACCTCCTCGACCGGGTGGTGGAGATGCTTCCCGATCGGCCCGAACCCGAGAACGCCGAGGCGATTCACGTCGCGGTGGTGGGGCGACCCAACGTGGGGAAGTCGAGTCTCGTGAACCGGCTCCTTGGCGAAGAGCGGCTGGTGGTGGCGGCGGAACCCGGCACCACCCGGGATTCGATCGACACCCCCCTCGCCTATGGCGGGCGCACCATCGTCTTCATCGACACCGCCGGTTTGCGCAAGCGGAGCAAGGTCGAGGATGACATCGAGTTCTATTCCACCCTGCGCACCGCGCGGGCCATCGAGCGGGCGGAGGTCTGCGTGCTGGTGGTGGACGCGGCGGACGGGCTCCACGCCCAGGACCTGAAGATCGCCAACGACGCCTGGGACCACGGCGCCGCGGTGATCGTGGCCGTGAACAAGTGGGACCTGATCGAAGAAAAGGACTCGAACACCGCGGTGCGCGGTGAGAAGGAGCTCAAGGAGCGGGCGCCGTTCCTGTCGTTCATCCCGTTCCTCTACGTGTCCGCCAAGACCGGCCAGCGGGTCACCAAACTGTTCGACCTGATTCTCTCGGTCGCGCTGGAACGCGAGAAGCGGGTGCCCACCGCGGAAGTGAACCGGGTGCTGGAAGCCCTGGTGGACCGCCAGCAGCCCCCGCAGCCCGTCGGGGAGTCGGTGCGGCTCTTCTACGCCTCGCAAATCGGCACCGCGCCGCCGCGGTTCGCCGTGGTGGCCAACCGGCCGGAAGCCATCCCCGAGTCCTACACCCGCTATCTCCTCAACGGGTTCCGCGAAGCCTGGGCGTTCACCGGCGCGCCGGTGGCGATCAAGTTCCGCCGCAAGAAGAAGGACCGCCGGTGATCGCCGGCCTCTGGCTCCTCGCGGCCTACGTGCTGGGCGCCACACCCACGAGCTACGTCGCGGGCCGGCTCGCGCGCGGCATCGACCTCCGGGAGCACGGCTCGCGCAATCTCGGCGCCACCAATGTCTTCCGCCTGCTCGGCTGGAAGTGGGCCATTCCCGTCGGTGTGATCGACGTGGCGAAGGGCGTCGTGCCCGTCGTCCTGTTCGGCACCTGGGCCGGCGGCGCGCCCTGGCTCCGGGTGGCGATGGGTGGCGCGGCGGTCCTGGGACACATGTTCTCGCCGTACGTCTCGTTCCGGGGCGGAAAGGGCGTGGCGACCGCCGCCGGCGTGTTCCTCGCGCTGGCGCCGTTCGCGGTCGTCATCGCCGTCCCGGTCTGGGGGCTCGGCCTCTGGCTCACCGGATACGTTTCGCTCAGCTCCATCATCGCGGCGCTCACCTTCCCGGTGTGGGTCGCGCTCACCGACGCGGGAGACGCCCCCGCGCTCTACGCGTCGGTGGTTCTCGCCCTGCTGATCGTCTTCGCCCATCGCGAAAACATCCGGCGGCTCCTGGCCGGTACCGAAAATCGCTTCCGTACCCGGAAGGAGCTCGCGCAGTGAGCCGGGTGGCGGTGCTGGGCGGCGGCGCCTGGGGCACCGCGCTCGCGGACCTCCTGGCCCGCAAGGGCGAGGAGGTGGTGCTGTGGGCCCGCGAGCCGGAGGTGGTGGCCGGGGTGAATCGCGATCACCTGAACGCGATGTTCCTTCCCGACGCCCCTCTCGCGCCCGCTTTGAAGGCGAGCGACGACGTCGAGGCCGCCGTCCGCGGCGCCGAGGTGGTGGTGTCGGCGGCGCCGTCGCACGCGGTACGCGCGGTGGCGGGGCGGGCGGCCCCGGGGCTCGCGCGTGGTGTGATGGTGGTCAGCGTTTCCAAGGGGCTCGATCCCGACCGCTACTCGACCCTTTCCTGCGTCCTCTCCGAGACCCTCCCCGGGGGAACGCCCATCGTCGCGCTTTCGGGCCCGTCGTTCGCGCGCGAGGTCTACCAGCGCCAGCCCACCGCCGTCGTCGCCGCCTCCGCCAGCCACCAGGTGGCCCAGCGCGCCCAGCAGGTTTTTTCGGCGCCCCATTTCCGCGTGTACTCGCACACCGACGTGATCGGCGTGGAGCTGGGCGGCGCCCTGAAGAACGTGATCGCGCTGGCCGCCGGGATTCTCGAGGGGCTGGGACTCGGACACAATCCGCGGGCCGCCCTCATCACCCGCGGCCTGGCGGAGATCACGCGCCTGGGCGTGGCGCTGGGCGCGGACCCGCTGACCTTCGCGGGCCTGACGGGCATGGGGGACCTCATTCTCACCGCCACCGGCGCGCTGTCCCGCAATCGCTCGCTGGGGGTGGCCTTGGGCCGGGGCAGGAGTCTGGCGGAGGAGCAGGCGGGCCGGACCTCGGTCGCCGAAGGTGTGAACACCGCGCGGGCCGCCGTGGCGCTCGGCGAGCGTCACGGAGTGGAGCTCCCGATCGCGCGGCAGGTCGCCGCGATCCTCTTCGAGGGCAAGCCGCCCCGCCAGGCGATCGGCGATCTGATGGAGCGCGACCTGAAAGCGGAGCAGTGGCGATGACCGTTTCGCACCCGGTACAGGAGTTTTTCTCGATCGGCGAGGTCTGCCAGCTCACCGACCTGAAGCCGCACGTGCTCCGCTACTGGGAGAGCCAGTTCCGCTTTCTCAATCCGGCCAAGAATCGCTCCGGCAACCGCGTGTACCAGCGGCGGGAGATCGAGCTGATCATGCTGGTGAAGCACCTCCTGTACACCGAGAAGTACACCCTCGAGGGGGCGCGGCAGAAAATCGAGCAGTACCGGCGGAGCGGGGAGTTGAAGCCGGAGGCGCGCCGGGCGCTCGCCACCGAGACCGTGACCGAGTTACGGTCCCAGTTGAAAGCGGTGCTGGCGATCCTCGACGGAAATGCGTCGCCCCATGCCGGAGCGCGTTGAGCGACTGGCGGTCGTCGTCCCCGCGTATCGCGCGGCCGGGACGGTGGCGGCGGTGGTGACGGGGATTGGAGCGGCGGCTCCGGGATCGCGGGTCTACGTGGTGGACGACGGATCCGACGACGGGACCGGCGGAGCGGCCGCGGCCGCGGGCGCCACGGTGCTGACCCACGCGCGTAACGCGGGGAAGGGGAGCGCCCTGGCCACCGGGATCGCTCGGGCGCTCGCGGATGGGGCGAATTTCCTGGTGACCCTGGACGCCGACGGTCAGCATCCGCCGGAGGCGATTCCCGCCGTGGTTGCGCCGGTCTCGTCGGGCCGGGCCGACCTGGTCATCGGGTGCCGCCGGCGCGAGGGCGCGATGCCGTACCCCCGGCGCCTCAGCAACTGGCTTTCTACGGCCCTGGCCGCGCGGATCGGGGGCCAGCCCATGCTGGACTCCCAGAGCGGCTTCCGGGCCTTCACCCGCGCGCTGGCCGCCGCGGTGCGCCCCGCCGAGCGGCGCTACGACTACGAAACGGCGTTCCTGTTGGGCGCCCTCGCCGCCGGCTTTCGCGCGACCGCGGTGCCGATCCCCACGATTTACGGCGGCGCGCCCAGCCATTTCAACCACGTGGCGGACACCTGGCGCGTGGCCCGCGTGTACGCGCGCTATGGCTGGCGGCTCCTGCGGGGCGGGCGATGAAGATTCTGGTCTCGAACGACGACGGTGTGATGGCCAAGGGCCTGGGCCTCCTCACCGACGTCTGCATGGAGCTGGGACAGGTGACTGTGGTCGCACCCGATCGCGAGCAGAGCGGCACCTCGCACTCGCTGACGCTGCACCGGCCCCTGCGCGCCACCCGCCGCCCCGACGGCTCCTATCAGGTGGACGGCACGCCCACCGACTGCGTCCTGCTCGCGCTCGGCGCGCTGATGCCCGAACAGCCTGACTTCGTCATCTCCGGCGTGAACCACGGGCCCAATATGGGGGAGGACGTGCTCTACTCGGGCACGGTGGCGGCCGCGATGGAGGGGCTCGCCGCAGGGATCCCGAGCATCGCGGTGTCTTACGCCAACTCCGATCTGCTGCACCTGGAGAGCCACCGGGCGGGCCTCTTGAAAATCCTCAAGGACATTCTCGGCGTGCGCGAGTTTCCGAAGGAAACGCTGCTGAACGTGAATCTCCCGCCCATCGCCGGCGGGGAAGTGAAGGGCGTGAAGGTGACCCACCTCGGAAGCCGGGTCTTCCACGAGGAAATCGCCCGGATGAAGGACCCCTGGAATCGCGACATCTACTGGATCGGCGGCGGACACGTCACCTGGTCCGGCGGCGCCGACTCCGACTTCCGCGCCACCCGTGACGGCTACATCTCGGTCACGCCACTGCACGTGGACCTGACCGACTACAAGCTCCTCGAAGTGGTGCGCTCGTGGAATCTCGGCCACTGACGCGGGGCGACACCTTCGGCGGCTACCGCACCCGCCTGGTGGAGGGATTGCGCGCCAAGGGCATCAAGGACCTGGCGGTGCTGAAAGCCTTCGCGGAGACGCCGCGCCACCTCTTCGTGCCGGAGGCGGTGCGCCACCGCGCCTACGAGGACTCGGCGCTCCCCATCGGCTCGGGGCAGACCATTTCTCAGCCCTTCACCCAGGCGCGTTACCTCGAGACCCTGCGGCTCACGGGGCGGGAGCGGGTGCTCGAGATCGGCACCGGGTCGGGATACCAAACCGCGCTTCTTTCCCGCCTCGCCGATCAGGTGTTCAGCGTGGAGCGGGTGCGCACCCTCGCGGACGCCGCGCGCGCCGCCCTCGCCGAGGCCGGAGCGCGCAACGTGTCCGTGCTCGTGGGGGACGGCACCCTGGGCTGGAACGCGTACGCGCCGTACGACGCCATTCTGGTGGCGGCCGGGGGACCGGCCGTGCCTCCGCCCCTCGCCGCCCAGCTCTCACGTGCGGGCCGGATGCTGATTCCGCTGGGCGAGCGGGGAACTCAGGCGCTCACGCTGGTGGAGCGGGACGGCGAAGGGTTCCGGATGACGGCGCTCGGCGCCGCGCGCTTCGTTCCCCTGGTCGGGGAGCACGGCTTCGATGCTTGAGAGCTTCGTGCACTGGCTGGTCGACACCTTTCGCGCCCTCGGCTACCCGGGGATCATCTTCCTGATGGCGCTCGAATCGTCGGTGCTGCCGGTCCCGAGCGAGCTGATCATGCCCCCCGCGGGCTATCTCGTCGCCAAGGGCGAGATGGATCTCGCGCTGGTCCTCCTGTGCGGCGTGCTGGGGAGCGTCCTCGGCGCGCTCGCCAACTACGGCGTCGCGCTGTGGCTGGGGCGGGCGCTGGTCCGCCGCTACGGGCGCTATGTCCTGATCACGGAGAAGGGACTCGATCGCTCCGAGCGTTTCTTCGTGCGACACGGAGAGATCAGCACCTTCATCTCGAGGATGCTCCCGGTGTTGCGGCACCTGATCTCGATTCCGGCCGGCCTCGCGCGGATGCCGCTGCCGCGCTTCATCGTCTTCACGGCCCTCGGCGCGTTCATCTGGTGCGGCGTACTCACGGCGGTGGGATACTTCCTCGGCCGCCACGAAGCCGCCTTCGATGCGCTGGCCGTGAACCACGAGTTGGGTCGGGTGATCACCATCCTCATTCCCGCCCTGGCGGCGCTCACGGTTGCGTATGTGGTCTGGTATCGGCGGCGGGCGCGCTCCATCCCTTAAATGAGCGCGGTGCGGTTCGTGGTGCGCGGCCGGGTGCAGGGGGTCGGATTCCGCTGGTTCGTTCAGCGAACGGCGGCGCCGCTCAAGGTCCGGGGCTGGGTGAGCAACCAGGGTGATGGGTCGGTCGAGGTGGTGGTGGAAGGGGATGCTGCCGCCGTCGCGAGCCTCGAAGCCGCGATCCGGCGCGGTCCGCCGCACGCCAGCGTCTCCGGTGTTGAAAAAAACGATGTTCCACATGACATTGCGTGGCCCAACACATTCGAAATCAGATAGTTGTCTGAAACGCCACATCATGGAATGGATTTGATCGGCGCAGGGTCCAGGTTGCTCGAAACCAGCTAAGCCGTGTAAATTTCACCGTTTAGGCGCCCGTAGCTCAGGTGGATAGAGCAAGCGTTTCCTAAACGCTAGGTCGCCTGTTCGAATCAGGCCGGGCGCATGGTCGCTCCGGAAATTCCGGAGCCGGCCGCAGTGGGACTCACTTCACACCGACAGGAATTCCGGGACTCATGGCGACGGGGACGGGCAAAGTGGTGGTGGCGGCGAGCGAAGAGCATCCGGTCGTTCAAGCCATCGTATCGTGGGTCAAGGGTCACCGGCAGGCGTCAAGCTATGGCGCGGCGGCCATCGTCTTCGGCGTCGGCCTCCTGTACTGGATGCACCTCTCCAGCGCGCGGACCGAAGCGGTTGCGAGCGATGAGCTGTTGCGGGCTCGAGTCGCCTATGAATCGAAGAACTATCCGTTGGCGGCGAGCGAGCTCTCCCGGGTGATAGAGAACTACTCCGGCACCCGGTCGGCCCAGGAGGGTCAGATCCTCGAGGCCCAGGTGCGCCTGGCACAGGGTCAGAGCCAGCAGGCGATCGACCTCCTCAAAACCTTCGCGCCCTCGGCCTCGAAGAACTACCGCGCCCAGGCCTACGGCCTCCTGGGGGCCGCCTACGAGAACGTCGCGCACCCCAAAGAGGCCGCCGAGGCCTACGAGCAGGCCTCAGGCGTCGCCGGGATGGACTTTCTCAAGGCGCAGTACCTGTCCGACGCGGGGCGGGCGTGGGTCGCGGCCGCGGACACCGCCAAGGCTCTCGCCGACTATCGGCGGATCGTAAAGGAGTTCAAGGAGACCGGAACGGCGACGGAGGCCAAGGTCCGGCTGGGCGAGCTGTCCCGAGGGGCGGAGGTTGTGGAAGCTCAAGCGAGCTAACAGTCTGCGGGTTTGCTGAGGTGCGGGCGTCGATACTTCGTATAATAGATGTTATGTTAAGTACAGGCGAGTGCATATGTTGATAATGGCGTCAGGCCAGCACGCCCCGAAATACCAGCCTCGCCTCCCCTCCCAGCCAAACGTCGTCGAACTGGCTCCCATTAGGCCGTACGGAGACGTCCAGGACCCGGCCGCTCCGGGTCAGGACCCGAATCGGCGACCGTCCCAGCTCCCAGCCGATCAGGGCGCAGGCGGCGGTGACGGCGCCGGTCCCGCACGCCAGCGTCTCCCCCTCTACTCCGCGCTCGTAGGTCCGCATCCGCCATTCGCCGGCAGCCGCACCCGGGGAAATGAAATTCACGTTGGCTCCGGGCGGGCCCAGGGACGGGTCAAAGCGGAGGGCGCGGCCCCGGGTGCCGACCTCGACCTGATCCACGTTCTCGACCAGCACCACGAGGTGCGGCACACCGACCACGCCCAGGACCGCCTGGCGCTCGCCCGTGGCGAGTGACATGCCCTGGGGCGTCGCCGGAGCCGTCGCGGGCGGCAGGTTGAGCTCGGCGCGCTCCAGTTCGCCCGGAGCCCGGCTGGGAAAGGTCCCCGAATCGGTCTCGAGCCGCATTCCTCGCGGATCGGCGAACCCCAGGCGCGCCGCTAGGCGGGTCGAGCAGAGGGCCGCGTTCCCGCACATCGCGGCGTGGGAGCCGTCGCTGTTGAAGTAGATCATGCGGACGGCGCCGGAGGCGGACCCGGGCCCCACGAACACCACTCCGTCCGCGCCGACCCCGGTGCCCCGGGCGCAGACCGCCGCCATCTCGGCCGGCGTCCAGTCCCCGGGATTCGAGACCCGGGCGTCCACCATGACGAAGTCGTTGCCCGACCCCGTCATCTTGTAGATGGGAAGGCCGACTAGATGCGGCCGAAGAGCGCCATGAACCTGAGACGCGGCACCATCCAGATCGCCTCCCGGACGATGCGCTTGTTCATCTTGCTTTGTCCCTCGGTCCGGTCCACGAACACGATCGGGATCTCGACCAGCTTGAACCCTTTTCGCCATGCCCTCACGCTCATTTCGATCTGGAAAGCGTAGCCGTTGGACCGCACCGCGGTCAGATCAACCGCCTCGAGCACCCGCCTGCGAAAGCACTTGAACCCGCCCGTCAGATCCCAGAGCCTGAGCCCGGTGATCCGGCGGGCGTAGATGTTGGCGCAATAGGATAACATGAGGCGGCCCATGGGCCAATTCACCACCGTGACCTTCCCGCCCAGATAGCGCGATCCCAGCACCAGGTCCGCGTTCCCGATCGCGGTGAGAAACTCCTTTAAGTGCGCGGGATCGTGCGAGAGGTCCGCGTCCATCTCGAAGAAGAGGTCGTACGCCCGCTCGAGACCCCACTTGAACCCCGCCAGGTACGCGGTGCCCAGCCCCGCCTTCCCCGGCCGGTGAAGGACGTGCACCCGGGGTTCCTTCGCCGCCATCTCGTCGGCCATCCGGCCGGTGCCGTCGGGCGAATTGTCGTCCACCACGAGCACCTCGAGCCGCGGGTCCTGCGCCAGTACCTGCGGGACCACGTGGGCGAGGTTCGGGGCCTCGTTGTACGTCGGAATGACGACGAGGGCGCGCTCAGCCACGGGCCGACGCACCCGTTGCGCGACGGCGGAGCGCCATCGGCCCGACCAGTCCGCCGAAAATCAGGAGCAGTGACGCGAACATGATCATCCGTCCCCGGGCGTAGTCCCGGGAGGCGAAGTGGAGGGCCACCTGGTGCGCGCCCGCGGGAACCGGAATCGTGAGGAAGGTCCAGTCGCCCCGGAGGATCTGCGCCGGGGAGCCATCCACGCTCGCGTGCCAGTCGGGATACCAGTTCTCCGAAATGAGCAGGTAGCTCGCCTGCGGCGGCGCCGGATCCAGGGTGATGATCATCTTCCCCGGGGCCCAGGCCTTCACGGTCGCGTGGGATGGGCTCGGCGCGGGCATCGCGCTCACGGGCAGCGGATTCACCGGCTGGTCGGGCGAGAACAGCACCAGGCGGTCGTAATCGAGCCGCGGATCGAGCAGCGTGGGAATGATCGCGCCGGTGTCCGCCTTGATGGCGGCGGGCACGACGCGGGCGTACGGCGGGACCGTGTCCGCTTCGTAGAGGTACGCCGGACGGTCCGCGGAGGTCTGTACCGGGCCGAGCGCCAGATGGAACCCCGGAACGGACAGGGTTTCGGGGAGCACGACGTAGCGGACCGCCAGGAGCCGCCAGAGCTGTTTGCTCTCCTGGAGACTCCTCATGAAGCGCCACTCGTTCCGGCCGCCCATGAGGTCGTCGTAGAAACGCAGCTCGCTCGCGCTCTCGCCCAGCACCTGGGAGATGTCGTGGCGCATCAGCGTGTGGCGCCCGTAGACGTCCCCAAAGTCGAGGAGCCGGTCCGGGGCGCCCGCGGCCTTGACCCGCTGGACGATGGGATCGGCGCGGAAGAGCCCCTGCTCCGGATCGCTCCAGTGCCAGAAGCCGCGCCCCGCGCGCCAGAAGTCGGCGCCGACCAGCAGGACCAGCGTGATCCCGAAGGCCCGCGGCGACACCTTGCCGGCGAAGAACGAGACGCACAGGCCGGCGACCGCCGCGAGCGCGACGGCGCTGCCGAGCGCGCCGGCGAGGATCCCCGGCTGGGCCGCCGCGGCGGCGCCGGTCGGGTAGGTCCCCAGCACCGTGGCGTGGCTCTGGGCGTAGGCCACGGCCATGTTCCCGAAGACGCCCGCGACGGCGAGGAGTGCGACCGCGCCTCCGGCGAAGAGAGCGCCCTGCAGCAGGCGCCTCCCTTCCCCGCGCTCGATCCGCTCCACCCCGAAGGCCGCGAGGGTCGAGATCACGAGCGCCACCACGTAGAGCGCCATCCCCGGCGCGCGGGTCTTGTTCACGTACGGGACGACGGCCCACCAGAGCCGGTAGAACGGCGTGCCGTCGCCCAGGCAGACCAGCAGAAACAGGAGCCCGATTCCCGACAGCCAGTACACCAGCCTCCGGCGGGAGCTTCCGGCGCCCAGGACGGCGAGGGCGATCACCGGGAGGCCGAGATACTCGCTGTGCAGCTTGATGGCGTTCGGTCCCCAGTACGTATCGAGGGATCCTGCGAATCCCGACAGGAAGAGCTCGGGCACGTGAATCCAGGGCAACGCATACGACGTGGACCACGCATAGCCACCCGCTTCCGCGCGGGGCGAGTACGGGATGTAATGGAAGAACGGGAGCACCTGGATCATCGAAACGCCGAATCCCACGATCACCGCGGCCGCGGCGCCGCCGAGCGCGAGGTAACGCTCGCGGGGCGAGAGCCCCTGCGGTTCCCCGAAGGTGAGATAGAGCGTGAAAAGGCCCGCGGTCACCAGCGCGTACTGCGTCATCTGGTACTGGGGTGACAACAGGGCGAGCCCCACGGCGAGCGCGAAGAGCGCGAATCCCTCGGGGCGTCGTTTCCGGACCGCGAGCACGAGCCCGATGAGCATCAGCGGCAAGAGTGCCGTGACGAAGAGCTTCCCGTCGTGCCCGGGGGACACCAGCGACACCACCACCCCGCTCAGCTGGTAGGACGTCCCGCCGGTGACGGCCCCGGTCCACGAGATACCGAGGAGCCGGAGAAGGAGATAGGCGAAAAATCCCGCCAGTACGTAGTGCACCACGAACGCCAGGTCCATCGCGAAGGCCGTGGGCAGGATGAGCCGCAGCCAGGCGGTGGGATAGAACAGATCCCCGAAGCCCGCGGTGGTGGGGAGCCCGGCGAAGATCAACGGATTCCAGAGAGGCGGATGCCCGGTGAGCTTCCACTGCTCGGCGCCCCAGTGCCGCATGGCGTAGCCCGTGGCGAACTGGTCGCTCATGGGGCCGGCCAGGAGCTGGCCGCTCCACATGGGGAGCGAGAGCACCAGAATCCACAGGCAGCAGAGTCCGAAGGCCGCGAGGTTCGGGTATCGCGGCGTGAAGGTCTGCCGGTCAGGCTGAACGCTGGGCATTGGTCCTCCCGGCGCGCCAGGTCAGTCCCACCAGTGCGGCCGCGATCTCGGTGAAGGTGAGCAGGAGGCGCGATCCGACGGCGAGCGCGAGGGCGCTCGCGGGACCGATCGTCCCCTGCAGCAGTGCGAACAAAATGCCCTCGCGCACCAGGATGCCGCCCGGCGCGAAGAGGGCCAGGAGTCCGATGACGTAGCTCGCGGTGAAGGCACCGCTCGCCGACGCCAGGTCCAGGCCGGCGCGTCCCGCGCCGAGCGTCCCGGCCGCCCATAACTCGAGGGCCACGCCGTAGGCGACCCACGCGGCCAGGGTGGCGCCCGTGCCCACGAGGATGGCCTTCAGCCGGAGCGGCGGCGCGTTCCCCAGGCCCAGCTTCGGGATGAGCCGGAACAGGCGTCGCGCCGCCGGCGGCCAGCTCACCGCCGCGATGGTTCCCGCGGCGCAGGCGAAGGCGATCGCCAGGCCCGCCGCCGACGCGGCCGGCGACGCGGCCGCCAGGGCCCCCGCCGGGATCGTTCCCACCACCAGCGCGACGGCGGTGCCGACTGCCAGGGCCTGAAGAATGATCGCCGACCCGGTCGCCGCCCAGGGCGCCACCCCCGCCTGCTGGGCCAGCACCGCCATCCCGGCGACGGACCACACCTTCCCCGGAAGGTAGCGTCCCAGATTCGACACCGACCAGATCCGGGTCGCCACCGGATAGGAGAGTTTCTGATCCCAGCCCTGGAGCACCAGGCGCCAGCTCTCGATCAGGAGCGCGTAGGTCGCGAGGACCACGAGCACCGCCAGCGCGATCGGCACCGGGCGGAACGCCAGATGCACGCCGCTCGCCCGCACGTCGTGCCAGTTGCGCAGCACGCTCTTCCCCACGGCGTAGAGCACCACGGCGCCGAGGAGGGTCTGCAGGCCGATCCAGAGGGACTTACGCACAGCGCTGGTAGACCGCTTCGAAGGACGCCGCGGCCTGCTCCGGGGAGAGGCGAGTCTTGAGCGCCGCGCCTTCGGTGGCTGCGGCCGCCCGCGCGGCGCCGTCTCCCAGGACGGAGCGGATTCCCGCCGCGACGGCGTCCGGGGTGGGAGAGACCACGCGGCCCCAGGCCCCATCGCGGACGATGTCGAGAATCCCGCCTCCGTCGGTGGTGGCGACGACCGGAATCCCGAGCATCAAGGCCTCGGCGGCGGCGAGCCCCAGTCCCTCGTGGCGGGCGACGAACGCCACCAGGTCCGCGTCTCCGACGGCCTCCGGCACCCGCTCCGGGGGCACGGCGCCGACGAAGCGCACCCGCGACAGGCCGAGGTCCGCCGCGCGCCGCTCCAGGGCGGCTCGCGCGGGTCCGTCCCCCACGATGGTGACCGGGACGGCGAACCCGCCCAGTTTCACCGCATCGAGCAACAGGTCCACGCGCTTCTGGCCGGTGAGGCGCCCGAGAACCGCGATCCCCCCTCCCCCGCGCGAGAGCCGGGTGAAGGCGGGCGTTGCGACGGGGAGCGGCACGACGTCCACGCCGAGATCGGCGCGCCAGACACTGCGGCGCGCTTCGGAGGCGAGAAAGGAAGAGACCGCGGTCACCCGCCGTGCCAGCCCCAGCACCCGGCGCGCCCAAAGCCGGGCCGGGAGATTGCGGAGCATCACCACGTCGGTGCCGTGCAGACTCAGGACGAAGGGGAGGTCGGTCCGGACGGCGGCGACGCCGCCCGGAATCCACCAGTGGGCGTGGAGCAGCGCCCCGCCCTGGCGCTTGGCCTCGGCGAGGGCGCCGTCGCCCAGCGCGCCGAAGAGCGACCAGAGGGCGCGGATGCCCGAGGGCGTGGTGGCTTCGGCCGCCATGGCGCCGGTGTAGGCCAGGTTCTCCCGCTCGGGCGCCGCATACCGGACCTGCACCACGTCCACGCCGTCGAGCGAGAACCGGCGCGCCTCGCCGCGGTCTGAGGGAGCGACCACCGTCACGCCGTGGCCGCGCCGGGCCAGGGCGGTGGCCAGCCGGGCGAGGAACGCGCCCGCCACGTCGCCCGCCCGCCGGGGGTAGGCGTGAGTGATCATGACGATGCGCACCGGGTCAGGCGGTCGGGCCGGCGGGGTCCGAGCGATCGCGGAGGCGGTCCACCTCGCGCTCGAGGCCCCGCAGTTCGTCCCGCATCCCGGCGACCAGCTCGCCGACGAAGCCGAAGCCGAAGAGCGCGATCCCCGCGATCACGAGCAGCAGCACGAGATCGAGGAAGGCGCGATTGCCGTGCTGGAAGATGTATCGCTCCACCATCGCGTACAGCCCCACCACGAACCCGGCGAAGATGAGAAACGCCCCGGAGACCCCGAAGAAGAGCATCGGTTTCCTGCCGAAGCGGAGCTGGAACCACACCGAGAGCAGGTCGAGCACGCCCACGGGAATTCTCCCGATTCCGAACTTCGATTTTCCCGCGCGCCGCGGGTACAGCGGCACCGGCCGTTCCGCGAGCCGATACCCGGCGGTGGCCGCGAGCACCACCATGAAGCGGTGCCAGTCGGGACGGGTGGGGACGACGTCCATCACCTCGCGGCGGTAGGCCTTCACCGAGTTCAAATCGGTTACCCGCACGCCGAAGAGCCAGCGGCAGAGGGTGTTGTAGACGAAGGAGACGAAGCGTTTCTCGTAGACGCCCTGCTTGGTACCGGTGACGACGTCCACCTCGTCGGCGAGAATCGGCGCGACCAGCGACGGGATGTCGGCGGGGAGGTACTGCAGGTCCGCGGGATAGAACACCAGCACCCTGCCCCGCGCCGCGTCGGCGCCGGACTTGAGGGCGTCCGCGATTCCGCGCTGGGCGCGGTGGGTCACCACCCGGACGAAGGGATGCTTCGCCACCAGGTCCTTCAAGACGTCCGCCGAGTGGTCGTGGGATCCGTCGTTGATGATCACCACCTCGCATCCGTAGGGGAGCGGCAGGAACGCCTCCCGCGCCTGGCGCACGAATTCCGGCAGGTTCTCCGCCTCGTCCTTGGCGGGCACGAGCACGCTGACGTCGGGACGGGCGGTGGCGGTGGCGAGGCTCATACGCGCTTGCGCATCCGGGCGGGGAGGATGCCGACCTGGTCGCGGTACTTGGCGACGGTGCGGCGGGCGATCTTCACGCCTTTTTGCGCGAAGAGCTCGACGATCTGCTGATCGGTGAGGGGGTCGGAGGACTGCTCGTCGGCGACCAGCTTCTCGATCTGGGCCTTGATGGACCGGGCGCTCGCGTCTTCGCCGGTCGTGGTCTGGAGCCCGCTCGAAAAGAAGAACTTGAGCGGGAGGAGGCCGCGCGGGGTCTGGGCGTATTTTTCGTTGGTCACCCGGCTCACGGTGCTCTCGTGCATGTTGATCACGTCCGCGACCTCGCGCAGGGTCAGCGGCTTCAGGAACTCGACGCCCTTGTCGAAGAATTCCCGCTGCCGGTCCACGATGAAGTTCATCACCTTGAGCATGGTCTGCCGGCGCTGCTCGATGGCCTGAATCATCCAGTTGGCGCTGTTCAGGCGCTGGTTGATGAATTCCTTGTTCTCGCCCTGGAACTTCTTCTTGTCGCGCGCGATCACCTGGTAGGTGCGCGAGATCTTGAGCCGGGGGAGACCGGTGTCGTTCAGGAAGACGTGATACTTGCCGTCGATCTTCTCCACGATCAGGTCGGGCATGATGTAGGAGTCGGCGTCCGGCGAATACTGCAGGCCGGGCTTGGGATCGAGCTTCGCCAGCTCGTCGGCCACCCGCTGCACCTCGGCGGGATCGATGCCGAACCGCTTGGCGATCTCGCTCCAGCGGTGATTCTTGAGCTCCTCCCACGCGTCCCGCACCAGCCGGTAGACCGGCGTGTCGGTCTCCTTGCGATCCGCGAGCTGGAGCAGGAGGCATTCGCGCAGGTCCCGCGCGCCGACGCCGGGCGGATCGAGCTTCTGAATGATCTGCAGCATCGCCTCCGCCTCCGGCAGGCCGTAGAGCTCGACCTTCAGATCGAGCTCGGACTCGGCGGCGTGCTCCTCCAGGAGCTGGTTCGCGCCCTTGACGATCTCCTCGAGCGACGCGCCCAGATACCCGTCGTCCCCGATGTTGCCGAGGAACTCGTCGGCGAGGAGCCTCTGGCGCGGCGTCAGATCCAGCATCTGCACCTGCTCGCGCAGGTGATCGGAGAGGGTCTTCGATCCCGCGGAGACCGGCTCCACGTATTCCCGCGCCTCGGAGAGGTCGCGCGGCGGCGCGGCGTGATCGCCGCCGTCGTCCAGGAGAATGTTCTCCCAGTCCGGCTCCTCGTTGTTGCGGTCGGTTTCCTCCTTGGCGGTCTCCTTGGGAAGCGTCTCCTGCTCCTCCTCGGGCTCGATCAGCTCCAGGAAGGGGTTGGAGAGCAGTTCCTGCTTCAAGTGCTGCTGGAGGTCGAGGAGCGGCATGTAGAGGAGATCCATCGCCTGGTAGAGGCGAGGATTCATCCGCAGGTCCTGCCGGAGAATGCCGTGCTGGTGCAGGCCGGTCTTCACGCGGCTTGCTCGAGCCGCGCCCGGAGGCGCGCCGTGAGCGTGGGACCGAAGTAGAGATCGGCCACGCGGTCGTCGAAGACCAGTTCCCGCACCGTGCCGGAGACCTGCACCCGCCCCTCGAACATGATGTAGGCGCGGTCCACGATGTCGAGCGTCTGCTCCACGTTGTGATCGGTGATCAGGACGCCGATGCCGCGGTGCCTGAGCCCCGCGACGATGGTCTGGATGTCGTGCACCGCGATCGGATCCACGCCCGCGAACGGCTCGTCCAGGAGCATGAACTTGGGACCGGTGACGAGGGCGCGGGTGATCTCCAGGCGGCGGCGCTCGCCCCCCGAGAGCTGGTAGGCCTTCTGCCCGCGCAGGTGCTTGATCGCCAGCTCATCGAGCAGGGTTTCGAGCCGCGAGCGGCGCTGCTCCTCGGAAAGACCCAGGGTCTCGAGGATGGCGAGGACGTTCTCCTCGACGGTGAGCTTGCGGAACACCGAGGGCTCCTGCGCCAGGTACCCGATGCCGGCGCGCGCCCGCCGGTACATCGGTTCGTTGGTGATGTCCCGGTCGTCCAGCCGGATGCGGCCCTCTTCCGGGCGGATCAGGCCGGTGATCATGTAGAAGGTGGTCGTCTTTCCGGCCCCGTTGGGGCCGAGGAGCCCGACGATCTCGCCCTGCGCCACGTGCACGCTCACGTCGTTGACCACCCGCCGGCCCTTGTAAACCTTCACCAGCTGCTCGGCCTCGAGCCGGCTCCCGGCGCCGACGACGCGATGCTCCCCGCTCACCGCGTCGGCGCGGTCCATCGCCCTCCCCGCCGCCTCGAGCAGGCGGGTGGCCGCCCCCGCCCGGTCGGCCGCGATGGCGGTCCAGATCTCGGGCGTGAACGCGACCGGGGTCTCGAGGGTCCGGGCGCCCGGGGCCGGCGCCACCACCCGCGCGCCGACCAGTCGCGGCAGGACCGCGGCGCCGAGGTTGGCCCGGGTGTCGTCCATCGAAAGACTCCCGGGATCGCCGCCCAGGGTCCCGCGCGAGGTGACGATGCGCAGGAACTCTTCGCGGTAGGCGACGGCGAGCTGGCCGAAGCTCGCGCGGCCTTGATCGTCCGCGATGCGCGCCAGCGCGCCCGCCGCGAGCGGCAGCGAGGGATCCCGGCTCGCGAGGAGATCGTCCAGCGTGCGCGGCGCGTCGGTCACGGGCGTCCCGAGTGCTTGGTGGTGTCCGCCGGCGGCGGCGCCGGCGGCCGGGGCTCGAGCTGGAGGCCGTCCGCCTTGTCCCCGATCACGTGATCGATCTTGTCGCCCTTCATGGTGATCAGAATCCGGGTGCCGCGGGTGTAATTGAGCGACGGCGTCGCGGTCGAATCCTTGTCGTCATAGAGGTGCGTGAAGGCGCGGGCCGAGCCCCGCGCCAGCAGCCGGTCCAGGGTCGATTTCTGCGTCCCCGTCGAATCCCTGGCCTGAATCCAGTGCGCGGTGAGCGAGTCCCCGGAGATCCAGTCCAGATCCTTGTGCTTGACGGTATCGCGCCGCGACGCCGAGTAGGCCTTGCCGAAGGCCCGCGCCTCGGTGAGCACCTGGTCGGGCACGTCGAGCGCCAGCGAATCCGCCTGAATGGTATGCAAAGAGGACACCGCGAGCGGGCGCGATTTCTTTCCCCACGCGAAGACCCGCTGCAGCTTCCGGTTGGCGAGGCCCATGTGGATGGTGTCCGCGGTGAGCCGCCAGTCCTGGCCGGTCGCTTCCCCCTGCCCCAGGGCCTTCACCAGGCTGATCTCCTGGTTCGCGAGCCCCAGCTCGATCCGGGTGCCCACCAGAGTGTAGGTCTGGTCCCCTTTTCCTTCCACGCGCGGCTTCCCCACCAGCACGCCCACGCCCGAGGTCTGGTCGAGCGCCATCGAGTCGGAACGGGTGGAGAGATCGGAGCGGTCCACGGTGGTATTGCCGCCGGCCCACATCCGGTCGTTGCCTTTGAAGCGCACCCGGTCGGCCACGATGATGTAGGGCTCGACGGTGTCCGCGGCGCCGGCCTGGCGGTACTCAATGGTGGGGCGCGTGGTGGCGTACATCTCCATCGTGTCCCGGATGCCGTTCACCGCGCGGTAGTAGGTGAGATTGGGCCCGCGCAGCACCGAGCCGTTGGCGCGGTTGACCGCGACCACGTGGTTGTGCGCCTCGAGCCGCTCTTCGTGGAGATAATACGACGCCAGGTTGGCGTCGAGCGTGAGCGCGGTATCGCGGATTCTGACGTGCCCCACCATGTCGAAGCGCGAAATGCCGCCGAAGAGCGCCACGCTGTCCGCGGCGAGGGTGCTCCCCGTGCCCTTGCAGTGCACCAGGACGCCGCCGCCGGCGTAGGAGTTCTTCTCCCCGGGGCGGACCTGGATCTCGTGATAATTCCCGCCCACCGAATCGATCACCACCTGGCAGGGCCGTCCGGCGCCGGAATCGACGGGCTGCTGCAGCGGAAGGGGCGCGAGGGTGAGCGCCAGAAGGGCCGCCATCATTGGTTCGGGAGCGTGAAGTGGCCGCCGGTGCCCTTGGGCCGCTTCGCCACCACGTCCTTGAAGTCGGGATCCGAGGTGAAGCCCTCGCCCTCGATGTGGCGGTCGGGCCCGTCGAAGACGAATTCCTTGTCGGAGCTGACCTTGTTGGTGGCCTGGCTGTAGCGCATCACCTCGGAGCGCAGGGTGCGGCCGTCGTTGGTCACCACCACCACCGTGCCCCGGGCTTCCATGTCGCCGGTGCGCATGTGGTAGGTGCCTTCCTTGGATGTGAGGTTCGAGGTCTCCGCGCCCTGGGCGTCGTAGAACGTCACGTGCACGCTCCGCAGCTCGGCCAGCTGAGTGGGCGAGAACATGTACGCGGTGTCGGCGCGCACCCGGGCCCGCAGGATGCCGTTGGTGGTGATGTAGTGGGTCATCCCCACCAGCACCTGGTCGGCGCTGTCCGTGGCCACCACGGTCCCCGACGGCTTCACGCCTTCGTTGCAGGACGTCACCAGCGGCGTCGAGAGACAGAGCGTCAAGAAGCCGAGCGTCGAGAGGCGAGGCGTACTCATGCCCCGGCTTTCATCAAGTCGTGCAGGTGCACGATGCCCACGACCTTCCGCCCGCCGTCCAGCACCGGGAGCGCCATGATGCCGTGACGCTCCATCAGGCCGACGGCGGCGCCGGCCAGCTCGTCGGGCGTCGTGGTCTTCGGGGACTTGGTCATCACGTCCCGTACCGGGACGTCGAGGAAGCGTTCCGTCCGTTCCATGAGCCGGGTCAGGTCGCCCGCGGTGACCACGCCCACGAGGGCGCCGGCGCCGTCCACCACCGCGACGGTGCCCCGCTTCTCCGCGAGCGCGACCACACACTCCCGCATCGGGCGGTCGGGGGCGAGCGTGGGGAGATCGCCGGTGAGCATCACGTCCCGTACCCGGAGGAGCAGCTTCTTGCCGAGCGCGCCGGCGGGATGGAGGGCGGCGAAGTCCTCGCGGCTGAAGCCCTTTACCTCGAGCAACGTGACGGCGAGCGCGTCCCCCAGCGCGAGGGCCGCGGTGGTGCTCGCGGTCGGCGCGAGGGTCTCGGGGCACGCCTCTTCGCGCACCGCGGCGTCGAGCACCACCGTCGCCTCGCGCGCCAGCACCGAGCCCGGCTCGGTGAGCGCGACGATGGGGACGTCGAGCCGCTTGAGCTGCTGCACCAGACCGAACAGCTCGTCGGTGGCGCCGCTCTTGGAGAGGAGGAGCGCGACGTCGTCCCGGCCCACCAGGCCGAGATCTCCGTGCAGGGAGTCCACGGGATGGAGGAAACTGGCGGGCGTGCCGGTGGAGGTGAAGGTCGCCGCGATCTTGCGCGCGATCAGGCCCGATTTCCCCACGCCGGAAACGATCACCCGCCCCTTGGCGCCGGCGAGGAGGCGCACGGCGCTGGTGAAGGAGTCGCCGAGGCGGGCCGCGAGCGCGCCGATCGCCGCGGCTTCGAGCTCGAGCACCCGCCGGCCGCGGCTAGCGAGATCCGGTTCGTTCGGCCGGGACATCCCCTCGCTCCTTGAGATACCGCTCCATCACCCGCTCCCAGACGCCCCGCGCCTTGAGGAGCGATTCGGTGAACTCGCGAACGGCGCCGTGGCCTCCCGCCGCGCGGGTCACCATCGCGGCCGCGCTTTTCACGTCGGGCACCGCGTTCGCGACCGCCACCGGGAGTCCCACCCGCGAAAGCAGCGGCAGGTCGGCGAGATCGTCGCCCATGAACGCGCACTCCTCGAGCTCGAGTCCGCGCTTCGCCAGCAGACGCTCGAAGGGCTCGAGCTTCCGGCCCGCCCCGGTGTCGTCCTGGATGACGTCCTCGATGCCCAGCTCCCGCGCGCGCACGGTGGTCGCGTCCGACGCGCGCCCGCTCACGATGGCGACCCCGAGGCCGGCCTCCCGGAGGAGCCACACCGCCATGCCGTCGTGGGAGTGGAAGCGCTTGAGCTCCACCCGCTGCCCGCCGGCCTGGCCCAGGTAGAGGCCGCCGTCGGTGAGGACGCCGTCCACGTCGAGTCCCACCAGCCGGATCCGCCGCGCCACGATGGCGTCAAGCACGGACCGCCTCCCGGGCGCGCTGCCAGACCTCGAGCGCCGTGGCGAGGAGCCCGGGCAGCTGGTCCAGCGGAATCATGTTGGGGCCGTCGGAAGGCGCGTGGTCGGGATCGGGGTGGGTTTCGAGAAAGAACCCGTCGGCGCCCGCGGCGGCGGCGGCGAAGAGCAGCGGAGGGATGAACTCCCGGAGGCCGCCGCTCGCGCCGTCGGCGCCCTGCCCCGGCTGCTGCACCGAGTGGGTGGCGTCGAAGATCACGGGACAGGCGCAGACCGCGCGGAGCCGCGCGAAGTTCCGCATGTCCACCACCAGGTCGCCGTAGCCGAAGAAGGTGCCGCGCTCGGTGACGGCGACTTCGGGCGCGCCGCCGGCGCGGATCTTCTCCACCGCGCCCCCCATGCCCTCGGGCGCGATCCACTGTCCCTTCTTGACGTTCACCGGCCGCCCCGCCCGCCCCACCGCGACCAGGAGGTCGGTCTGGCGGCAGAGAAAGGCCGGGATCTGGAGGACGTCCGCGACCTGCGCCGCGGCGGCCACCTGCCCCGACTCGTGCACGTCGGTGAGGACCGGGAGCCCGGTGGCGGCGCGGACTTTCTCCAGGGCTTTGAGCCCGCGCTCCAAGCCCGGGCCCCGCGGCGCCTTCAGGCGCGAGCGGTTGGCCTTGTCGTAGGACGCCTTATAGATGACGGGGAGCGCGAGCCGCGCCGACAGCTCGGCCAGCGCTTCGCCCACGCGGAGGTTCAAGTCGTCGGACTCGACCACGCAGGGCCCCGCGATGAGGAACGGGGCTGGGGCGAAGTGGGAAGGCATCGCTACTCGGCGAGAGGCGCGAGCGTCGACGACGGCTCGCGCGCGCTCTCCGGCTCGCGCTTCCGGTGGTACGCCCGCGCCGCGCCGATGAACCCCCCGAAGAGCGGGTGCGGGCGCATGGGCCGGGACTTGAGCTCGGGGTGGAACTGACAGCCGACGAACCAGGGATGATCCGGCAGCTCGATCATCTCCACCAGCGAGCCGTCGGGTGAGAGGCCGGAGCAGCGCATGCCGAACTCCGCCAGCACGTCGCGATAGGCGTTGGAGACTTCGTAGCGGTGCCGGTGCCGCTCGCTCACCTCGGGCGCGCCGTAGACCTGGGCCACGCGCGAGCCGGGACGCAGGCGGCAGGGATAGGCGCCCAGCCGCATGGTGCCGCCCATTTCCTGGATCCCCTCCTGGGAGCGCATCAGCGCGATCACCGGGTGCTCGCACTCGGGCTCGAACTCGCTGGAATTGGTGTTGGCGAGCTTGCAGACGTTCCGGGCGAATTCGATGATCGCGGTCTGGAGCCCGAGGCAGATGCCGAAGAACGGGAGCTTGTGCTCCCGCGCCCAGCGGATGGCTTCGAGCATTCCCTCCACGCCCCGGACCCCGAAACCGCCGGGCACGAGGAGCCCGTCGTAGCCCTGGAGCAGCTCGCCCGCGGTCTCCTGATCGGTGAACCGGTCGGAGGCGATCCAGTTGATGTCGACGCCGGCCTCGTTCGCGATGCCCCCGTGCACCAGCGCCTCGTGAATGCTCTTGTAGCTGTCGGCGAGCTCGGTGTACTTCCCCACGACCGCGATGCGGACCCGCGCCGGCGGATTGAGGATCTTGTCCACCATCGCCGCCCAGGCGCGGAGGTCGGGCTCCTTGGTGTCGAGCCGCAGTCGGTCGCAGACCGCCTTGTCGAGCTGCTGGTCGTGGAGGCGGAGCGGAATCTCGTAGATGGACTTCACGTCCGGGCTCTCCACCACGCAGCCGAAGTCCACGTTGCAGAACAGCGCGATCTTGCGCTTGATGTCCTCGGAGAGCGGGCGCTCGGTGCGGCAGATCAGGATGTCGGGCTGGATTCCGATCTGCATCAGCTCCCGGACCGAGTGCTGGGTCGGCTTGGTCTTGAGCTCGGCGGTCGCCGCGATGAAGGGGACCAGCGTGAGGTGCAGGAAGAGGGTGTTGTCGCGCCCCACCTCCTGGCGGAACTGTCGGATCGCTTCGAGAAAGGGCAGCGACTCGATGTCGCCCACGGTGCCGCCGATCTCGGTGATCACCACGTCGTGATCGGGGGCGAGGCGCCGGATCGCGGCCTTGATCTCGTCCGTGATGTGGGGAATCACCTGCACCGTGGAGCCCAGGTACTCGCCGCGCCGCTCCTTGGTGATCACGGAGAGGTAAATGCGTCCGGTGGTGACGTTGTTGACCTGGGAGAGGGAGCGGTCGATGAATCGCTCGTAGTGGCCGAGGTCGAGATCGGTCTCCGCGCCGTCATCGGTCACGTAGACCTCGCCGTGCTGGAACGGCGACATGGTGCCGGGGTCCACGTTGATGTAGGGATCGAACTTCTGGATCGTCACCTTGAGCCCGCGCTCGGCGAGCAGCCGGCCCAGGGACGCCGCCGCGATGCCCTTGCCGAGGGACGACACCACGCCGCCGGTCACGAAGATGTACTTCGTCGAGCTCACGGACTCACCTCCCGATAGCTTGGGGTCAGTTGTCGTTCGACCACGCGCGCGTCCTCGGCGGTATCCACGCCCGGCGCCGCCGCGCCGGCGAAGCAGGCCACGCCGATCGGAATGCCGGCGAGCAGGGGCCGCAGCTGCTCCAGCCGCTCCCACCGCTCTTCCGGCACCGGCGGCAATTTCACCCACCGCTCCAGGGCCTCCCGGGTGTAGCCGTAGACGCCCACGTGCTGATGGTAGCGGACCGTTCCGGTGCCGTCCCGGTCGAAGGGAATGGGCGCACGGGAGAAGTAGAGGGCCCGCCCCGCCCTGTCGGTCACCACCTTCACCCGCGACGGATCGGAGGCGAGAGCGGGATCCAGGTCGCCCGCCGCAGTGCCGATGGGGTCGCCCTGCTCGAGCCGCGCCACCGTGCCGGTAAGCGCCTCGCGGGCCACCAGCGGCTCGTCGCCCTGCACATTTAGGATGAGGTCGTACCGCTTAAACTCTTTATTAGCAGCGACTTCCGCAACTCGCTCCGTACCAGTCTCGTGCCGGTCCGAAGTCATCACCGCCTCGTAGCCTGCCCTCTCGACCACGGTCGCGATTTCGCGCGACTCGGTGGCGACGACGAGGCGATCGCAGAGTCGCGATTCGGCGACGCGGCGCACGACCCAGAGGATGAGGGGTTCGCCGGCGAGCGGGAGGAGGGGCTTCCGCGGGAGTCGGCTCGAGCCGAGCCGTGCCGGAATCACGCCAAGCAGGTGAGGCACAGGGGAAGATACAAAAGTCGTGCCGCCGCGTCTAGGTCGTCGCCTGCGCCACCCTCAAGAAGTTCTCCAGCAATCGTTTACCGTGCTCGGTCCCGATGGACTCAGGGTGGAATTGGACCCCGTACACGGGGTAATCCCGGTGCTTCATGGCCATGATCTCCCGGGTGCCGTCCTCCCCCGCGCTCCAGGCCGTCACCACCAGGTCGCGAGGAAGGCCTTTCGAGGATACGACCAGCGAGTGATACCGCATGGCGACGAGGGGCGAGGGAATCCCTTCGAACAACTCGTCCGCATCGTGGGTCACCGGGCAGGTTTTCCCGTGCATGAGCCGCTCGGCCCGGATCACCTTCCCGCCGAAGGCTTCGCCGATCGCCTGATGGCCGAGGCAGACGCCCAGCAAGGGAATCCGGCCGGCGCAGGCGCGGGCCAGGGGCACCGATATTCCCGCCTCGGCGGGCGTCTTGGGGCCCGGGGAAATCACGGCCGCGGTGGGCCGAAGCGCGAGCGCCTGCTCGACCGTCAACGCGTCGTTTCGATAGACGACGGGCCCCGCACCCAGCTCCCCGAAGTACTGGACCAGGTTGTGCGTGAACGAGTCGTAGTTATCGAGGACGAGGAGCATTAGAGAAAAGATAGGCGGATAGACGGATAGGCGGATAGATCAGTCGGCCGGGGTCGGCGCCAGGGATCGCAGGCGTTCGCGGCGCCGCCGGAGGCGGATGGCGAAGGCCACGAGCGCCAGCGCCAGGCAAAGCTCGACCAGCACCTTTTCGCCGTCCAAGGGGTCCACGGCGGCGTCTTTCAGGGTCGGGTCGGTCAGAATGCTGTGGACGTAGGCAAGGAGCGCCGCGCCATAGGCGCCGTAGTGGATCA
>Ga0209178_1000068_pt1 | contig 25963 bp, 23 predicted proteins | sample GAAS200_FD_187521 | JGI IMG/M metagenome (GOLD analysis project Ga0209178, IMG submission 187521) | Agricultural soil microbial communities from Georgia to study Nitrogen management - GA AS200 (SPAdes) (version 2) | ecosystem: Environmental > Terrestrial > Soil > Agricultural land | place: USA... | reverse complement strand
CACCGGCGACGGGTCGGTGGTGCAGATCGGCATCACCGACTATGCCCAGGGCGAGCTCGGAGACGTCGTGTATGTGGACCTGCCGAAGGCGGGGGCCACGTTCGCCAAGGGCGCCGTGTTCGGAACCATCGAGGCCGTCAAAGCTGTTTCGGACCTGTATTGCCCGGTCGCCGGTACGGTGGTCGAAAGCAACGGGGCCCTGGAGCAGGATCCCGCGGCGGTGAACCGCGAGCCGTACGGCGCGGGCTGGATGATCAAGCTGAAGGTCAAGGACCAAGCTGAGCTGAAAGGCCTGTTGAATGCCGCCGCGTACCAGAAGCAGATCGGGAAGTAAGACCACCAGACATCGGACGTCACCGGTCAGGGTCTCAATGGCGATAGCGCCTTCCTCTCTCGTGCATCCGGACCGGTTCGCCGCCCGGCACCTCGGTCCGGACCCCGACGAAGTTCGCGACATGCTGAAGGTGGTCGGGTTCGCCTCGCTCGATGCCTTCATCGACGCGGTGATCCCCGAAGACATCCGCTTCCGCAAAGCCTTGAACATTCCCGCCGCGCGGAGCGAACGGGAAACGCTGGCCGCCCTGCGCGCGCTGGCGGCGAAGAATCAGGTCTTCCGTTCCTACATCGGCATGGGGTACTCGGATTGCATCACCCCGCCGGTGGTGCTCCGGAACGTGCTCGAGAACCCCGGCTGGTACACCGCCTACACACCCTATCAGGCGGAAATCGCTCAGGGCCGTCTCGAAGCCCTGCTCAACTATCAGACGATGGTGTCGGACCTGACGGGTCTCGAGGTGGCGAACGCCTCCCTGCTGGACGAGGGCACCGCCGCGGCGGAAGCGCTGCACCTCACGGCCGCCGCGACCAATCACGACGGCCCCGGGACCTACTGGATCGACTCCGGCTGCCATCCTCAGACCATCGCCGTGGTGCGCACGCGCGCCGAGGCGGTCGGGATTCAGGTGACGGTAGCGGACCCGAAGAATTTCTCGTTCAAGCCGGGCACCCTCGGCTGTCTCGTGCAGTATCCGGGCACGGAAGGGGACATCCAGGATTTCCGGTCCCTGACCGAGAAGGCCCACGGGGCGGGCGCCCTGGTCACCGCGGCGACCGATCTGCTCGCGCTCACCCTGCTCACGCCTCCCGGGGAGTGGGGCGCCGACATCGCAGTCGGCAACTCCCAGCGCTTCGGCGTGCCGCTCGGCTACGGTGGTCCGCATGCGGCCTTCTTCGCGACCAAGGATGCGTACAAGCGGCATCTGCCCGGCCGCATCATCGGCGTCTCGAAGGATCGCGCGGGCCGCCCCGGACTCCGGATGGCCCTCCAGACGCGCGAGCAGCACATCCGCCGCGAAAAGGCGACCAGCAACGTCTGCACCGCACAGGTCCTGCTCGCGGTCACGGCGAGCATGTACGCCGTCTATCACGGGCCGGAGGGGATCAGGAAAATCGCGGAACGGGTCCACGGCCTGACCGCCATCCTCGCGGAAGGCGCCCGCCGTCTCGGCTACAAGATCGGACACGCCGCGTTCTTCGACACCATCGTGATCGAAGGCGACGAAGCGAAGATCAAGGAAGTGGTGGCCGGCGCCCGGAGACGCCGCATCAATCTGCGGCCCCTCGGCGCCACCCGCGTCGGCGTCGCGCTCGACGAGACCGTCGGCCTCGAAGACATCGAAGACCTGGCCCAGGTCCTCGCCCTGGGCAAACCCCTGCCCTTCAAGCTCGACGACCTGATCGCGGCCGCGAAGAGCACCATCCCCGCAGGCCTCATGCGGACGTCGCCGTACCTGACGCATCCCGTGTTCCACCGGCACCGGTCGGAGACGGAGATGCTCCGGTATCTCAAGCAGCTCGAGGACCGCGATCTCTCGCTCACCTCGGCCATGATTCCCCTCGGCTCGTGCACCATGAAGCTGAACGCCACGACCGAGATGATTCCCGTCACCTGGCCCGAGTTCGGCCGGATCCACCCCTTCGCGCCGCGCGATCAGGCCCAGGGGTATACCGAGCTCTTCCGGCAGCTCGAGGAATGGCTGGCAGAGATCACCGGGTTCTCGCGCGTGTCGTTGCAGCCCAACGCGGGATCCCAGGGTGAGTTCGCCGGCCTGCTGGTGATCCGCGCCTATCACCGCGCACGCGGGCAAAGCCACCGCACCACCTGCCTCATCCCCCAGTCGGCCCACGGGACCAACCCCGCGAGCGCCGTGCTGGCCGGGATGAACGTGGTGGTGGTGAAGACCGACGCGCAGGGGAACATCGACGTCGGCGATCTCACCGCCAAGGCGGAAGAGCACAAGGACACACTGGCGGCGCTGATGGTCACGTATCCGTCCACCCACGGTGTGTTCGAAGCGTCCATCCGCGAGATCTGCAAGATCGTCCATGCGCATGGCGGCCAGGTGTACATGGACGGCGCCAACATGAACGCGCAGGTCGGCCTGTGCCGGCCCGGCGACTTCGGCGCGGACGTGTGCCACCTGAATCTCCACAAGACATTCTGCATTCCGCATGGCGGAGGCGGCCCGGGGATGGGCCCGATCGGGGTGGCCGCGCATCTGGCGAATCACTTGCCCGATCATCCGGTAGTGCCCCTGGGCGTCGCGGAGAGCTGCGGGACGATTTCGGCGGGTCCCTGGGGCTCCCCCAGCATCCTGCCGATCTCGTGGGCCTACATCGCGATGATGGGGAAGGAAGACCTCCCCGAGGCGACCAAGCTCGCGATGCTGTCCGCGAACTACATCGCCCGGCGGCTGGCCGGACACTTCGACCTGCTCTACGCCGGCAAGAACGGTCTCATCGCGCACGAGTGCATCCTCGATACGCGCCCCTTCAAGCAGTCGGCGGGTGTGGAAGTCGAGGACATCGCGAAGCGGATCATCGACTACGGATTCCATCCCCCCACGGTCTCATTCCCCGTGGCGGGCACGCTGATGGTGGAGCCCACGGAGAGTGAGCCCAAGGTGGAGCTCGACCGGTTCTGCGACGCGCTGATCGCGATCCGCAACGAGATCCGCGAGATCGAGCGGGGCGAAGCGGACCGGGAGGACAACCTGCTGGCCAACTCCCCGCACCCGCTGGCGGACCTCCTCGCCGACGAGTGGAAGCATCCGTATTCGCGGGAGCGGGCGGGGTTCCCGTCCGCGGCCACGCGGGCGCACAAGGTGTGGCCCACCGTCAGCCGGATCGATGGCGCCTACGGAGACCGGAATCTCATCTGTGTGTGTCCGCCGATCGAGAGCTACGCGACAGTCGGTTAGACGGTTAGGCGGTTAGTGATGCAATGGGAATTGATAAGGGAGAACGAAGGGCGGCCTGGTTCCGAGAATATGGCGGTGGACCAGGCGCTGCTCGAAGATTCGGCGCGCACCGGGCGCGCCTTTCTCCGGCTGTACCGCTGGACCCCCTCCTGTCTCTCCTTCGGACGCAACGAGCCCGCCCTCACCCGGTACGATCGCGCGGAAATCGAGCGGCGCGGGATCTCCGTCGTACGCCGGCCCACCGGCGGCCGCGCCGTGTGGCACGACGGCGAGGTCACCTATGCGGTCGCCGCACCCATCGCGACGTTCGGCTCCCTGAAGGACGGGTACCGGGTCATTCATGAGCGCCTCGCCGCCGCGTTGCGCACTTTGGGCGTCGCCGCGTCGGTGGCGCCCGCCGTCCGGACCGCGGGCGTCGGCGCCGGGGCATGCTTCGCATCCCCCGTGGGCGGTGAGGTGATCGTCGACCGGAAGAAAGTCGTGGGCTCGGCACAGGTCCGCGAAGGTGACGCCTTCCTGCAGCACGGCTCCATCCTGCTCGACGGGTCCCAGGAACTCGTGCGGTCCGTGACCCGGGGCACCGCGCCCGAGGGCGGGGAGACGACGTTGCGGGCGTTGACGGGGCGGCCGGTGTCATTCAACGAGGTCGCCGATGCCATCGTGTCGTCCTGGGCACCGTCACCAAGCCCCGCGCCCGCTCGATTCGTCCCAGCGGGGCGTTTTCGCGACGCTGATTGGACCTGGCGCCGATAGGCCCGGCATTGAATGTTAGGCGGCGTATGAACTTCCGCATTGCGTTTCCGGCCTTCGCCGTACTGCCCCTCGCCATCGCGTGCTCGTCCCGCGGGTCCTGCAAGGGTGACTACTGCGGCACCGTCGTCTTCGTGACCGCGAACAATCCGAAAACGCTCCTCCCCACGGAGATCGAGAATGCCGCCGCGCGGGACGTCGACGAGCAGCTCTTCCTCCGGCTCGCCGACATGGGGATGGCGGGCAACACCGTCGGCGACTCGGGGTTCGTGCCCCGACTGGCGACGCGCTGGGAGTGGGACGATCCGAAGACCCTCGTGTTCCATCTGGATCCGCGGGCCCGCTGGCAGGACGGGGTCCCCGTCACGGCCAACGATGTCGCGTTCTCGTTCGATGCCTACCGCGACCCGGTCGTCAACTCGTCGGCCCGCAACGCGCTGACCAAGATCGCGTCGGTGACGGTGCGTGACTCCGTCACGGCGGTCTTCCGGTTCAAGGAGCGGTACCCGACGGCATTCTACGACGCCGTGTATCAGATGTGGATCATCCCCCAGCACCTGCTCGCTCAGGTGCCCCGCACCGACTGGTTGACCGCCGGCTTCGGGCAGCACCCCATCGGCGACGGGCCGTACCGCTTCGTGAGCATGACGCCGGGACAGACCATCGAACTGGCCGCGGACTCCACGTTCTTCGCAGGACGGCCGCACATCCGCCGGCTGGTCTGGAAAATCGTCGCGAACCTGCCGGCGGCCGTGAGCGACATCGTCACCAACCAGGCGGACGCGCTCGAATTCCTCGGCTCCCCGGCCAACATCGAGCAGGTGAAGAAGACTCCGGGCATGACCCTGATTCCGTATCCGGGGTCGAACTACATGTACGTCGAGCTCAATACGCGGGCGAACGGCGATTCATCCCGGCCGCACCCCATCCTCGGTGACGCCCAAGTCCGCCGGGCCCTCACGATGGCCCTGGACCGCCAGAGCATGCTGACGAACGTGGTCGGGTCGTACGGCAAGGTCCCCCCCGGTCCGATCCCGCAGTGGTGGCCCATCTGGGACTCGGTCCGCACCCTCCCCTTCGACTCGGCCGGCGCCGCACGCCTCCTGTCCGCACGGGGATGGCGGCTCGGACCCGACGGCATCCGCGTCAAGGATTCGGTCCGTCTCTCGGTCGAAGTCATGTTCACGTCCACGAGCGGTGCGCGGCAGGCGTTTGCCCGGCTCATGCAGGCGCAATGGAAAGCCGTCGGTGTGGATCTGCAGATCCAGCCCCTCGACCAGAATCTCATCGCGGACCGGCTGGCTTCGGGCAAGTTCGACGCCGTCATCCAGGTGTTCAACTCCGACCCGACCCCGGCTTCGGGCATCGCGCAGCACTGGACCCATGGCGCCCCCAACAACTACAGCCACTGGTCCAATGACGACTTCGACCGACTGGTGAACCTCGCGACGACGGCCGCCACGGCGAAGCAGTCGCGGGGCTACTGGCGCGGGGCGCTGAACATCATCAACGCCGACGCACCCGGGATCTGGCTGGCCGCGCCCGACAACGTGGCCGCCGTCAGCTCCCGCATTGCCGACGTGAAGCTCCGGCCCGACTCCTACTGGGCGCTGGTGTGGACCTGGCGGATCCCCGCCGACCGTCTCATCGATCGGGATCGCTAGGGCCGACGTGGGGGGCGGGAGGCTCTGGCTGATCCGGCGCATCGCCGCCGCGGCCGCCATCGTTTTCGCCGTCACGTCCCTCACCTTCGTCGCCATCCATCTGGCGCCGGGCTCCCCCTTTCTCCCGCCGCCCGACCGCCCGGTCGACACCGCCGTGGTGGCGCGCCTCAACCACCAGTTCGGACTCGACCGGCCCGTTTCCACGCAGTACGTCCTGTACCTCAGAAACCTGTCGCAGGGAGAGCTGGGATACGCCTTCAGCCGGGGCGAGTACGTCCGGGACGCCCTGGCGACCGCGATCCCCAACACCCTGCTCCTCGCCGGCACCGCGCTGGCGCTCGACCTCGGCCTCGGCCTGTTGCTCGGCGTCATCCTGGCGGCCCGCGCCCGGCGGGCAACCGATGTGGTGCTCTCCAACGTCACACTTTTCATCTATTCCGTTCCAGCGTTCTGGCTCGGCCTGGTGCTCGTCTTCGTGTTCGCGGATTGGCTGCACTGGTTCCCGCCGGGATTCACGTCCACCCCGGGGTTGTACGAAACCCTGCCCTTCCTGGGGCAACTCGGGGACCGGCTCCATCACCTCGCGCTCCCGGCGCTCACGCTCGGCCTGGTGGGGGCGGCGGGCACCGCGCGGTACCAGCGCGCGGCCCTGCTCGAGACCCTGGGGCGCGAGTTCGTGCGGACCGCACGCGCAAAAGGCGTGAGAGAACGGCGCGTCCTCCTCGTCCACGCCCTGCGGAACTCCCTCCTGCCCCTGATCACGCTCGCCGGACTCTCCCTCCCGTTTCTGCTCACCGGGTCCGTCCTGATCGAGAGCGTCTTCTCGTGGCCCGGGATGGGCCGCCTCGCCACCGACGCGGTGCTCGCCCGGGACCATGCCCTGGTCACCGCCGTCGCCATCGTGGCGAGCGCGATGGTGGTCACCGGGTCCCTCCTGGCCGATGTGCTCTATGCCGCCGCCGATCCGCGGATCCGGGAGCGTGCCGCATGACGGTGCGGCCGACGCTCGCCCTGGTCGGCGCAGCCGTGGTGACGGTGGTCGCCGTCGAGCTCCTCCGGCGCCGGACCAGGGGCCTGGGCAGCGGCAGACGATACTTCGGGCACCCGGCGGGCGTGTGGGGCCTGCGGGTACTCGTCTTCTTCTCCGTCATTGCGGCTCTCGCGCCGCTCGTCGCGCCGTACGACCCGGCCGCGCAGCCCGGCATCGTCACGCTGCAGAACGCCCCGCCCTCGTGGGCGCATCCGCTCGGAACCGACGCGTACAGCTCCGACATCTGGAGCCGCCTCGTCTACGGGGGCCGTGTGTCCCTGGGGGTCGCACTCCTCGCGACCCTGGTCGCGATGACGGTCGGTGTCACCATCGGCGCGGTGGCCGGGTACGCGCGGGGCTGGATCGATGCGGTCCTGATGCGGCTCGTGGACATCGGCCTGGCCGTGCCGCGGATCTTCATGCTGCTCCTCGCCGTGGCCTACTGGAACCGGATCCCCCTGGCCCTGCTCGTCGTCCTGCTCGGGCTCACCGGGTGGTTCACCACCAGCCGCCTGGTGCGCGCGGAGGCGCTGTCCCTGCGCGGCCGTCCGTTCGTGGACGCCGCCCGCGCGCTCGGCGCCTCGCCGGCCCGCATTCTCGTCCGCCACCTGCTCCCGGCCGCCCTGGCGCCGATCATCGTGTCCGCCGTGCTCTCGGTGGGCAACGTGATGCTCCTCGAAGCCGGCCTCTCGTTCCTCGGGTTCGGCGTGCAGCCGCCGACGCCGTCCTGGGGCACCATGGTGGCCGACGGGCAAGCCCAACTGGCGCTCGCGCCCTGGACGAGCTTCTTTCCGGGCCTGACCATCGCGATCGTCGTCATGTCCTGGAATGCGGTCGGCGATGCCCTTCGCGACGCGTTCGATCCCCGTCCGGAGCACGCGTGAGCGAGACGGCCAAGACGGCCAAGACGGCCAAGACGGCCCCACCGCTGCTGTCGATCCGCGACCTGAAGACGTATTTCGTCACGGGCGCCGGCGCCGCACGCGCCGTGGACGGCGTGTCCCTCGACCTGCACGCCGGAGAAACCCTCGGCATCGTGGGCGAGTCGGGCTCCGGGAAGACCGTCACGTCCCTTTCCGTCCTCCGGCTGATCCCCGAGCCCCCCGGACACATCATGCCGGGCAGCCTGATCGAGTTCGAGGGCCGCAACCTCCTCACCCTGTCGCCCGCGGAGCTGCGGGCGGTTCGCGGCAACCAGATCGCGATGGTGTTTCAGGAACCCATGAGCTCCCTCAATCCGGTGTTCACCGTCGGCGATCAGATCGCCGAGGTGGCGCGGGTGCACCTGGGGCTTTCGAAACCGGAGGCGTGGATCCGGGCCGTCGACATGCTCAATCAGGTGGGCGTACCCGATGCCGACGCGCGTGCCTACGAGTATCCGCATCAACTGTCGGGAGGCACCTGCCAGCGCGTGATGATCGCGATGGCCCTGATGTGCCGCCCCAAGATCCTCATCGCGGATGAGCCGACCACGGCGCTCGATGTCACCGTCCAGGCGCAGATCCTGGAGCTCCTGGAGAAGACCCAGGCCGACATGGGCATGGCGGTCATGCTGATCACGCACGATCTGGGCATCGTGGCCGGTGCCGCGGACCGCGTCGTCGTGATGTACGCAGGACAGGTGGTGGAGACATCCGCCACGAGAGACCTGTTCGCCGCGCCACTCCACCCCTATACGGCGGGTCTCCTGGCGTCGGTGCCGCGGCTCGAGAGCGGCCGCGGGGCGCTGAAGGGCATTCCCGGTTCGGTGCCCCCGGCGACGGACTGGCCCGCGGGGTGCCGGTTCCATCCGCGCTGTCCCCATGCCTGGGACCGGTGCCGTACGGACGAACCACCCCTCCTCGACGGCCCCCGCCCGGGCCAGTCGGCCCGGTGCTGGCTGGTGCAGGAGCCGGCCCGCAGGAAGCCCCCGACTCCATGAGCGCCCTGGTCCAGGTGGAGGGGTTGGTCAAGCTCTACGGTGGCGACCGGGGCTGGCTGGGCCTCAGGCGGTCACCGCCGGTCCGAGCGGTGGATGGCGTCTCCTTTTCGATCGACGCGGGGAAGACGCTGGCGCTGGTGGGCGAGACCGGATCCGGAAAGACCACGGTGGGCCGCACGCTGCTCCGGCTGGTCGAGCCCACGGAAGGCCGGTTCACCTTCGACGGCCTCGACGTCTTCAGGCTCTCGAGTGGACCTCTGCGCGCGCTGCGACGGAGCATGCAGGTGATTTTTCAGGATCCGTCGGGATCGCTCAACCCGCGCATGACCGTCGGTGACGCCGTTGCCGAGCCCCTGATCATCCATCGCCTGGCGGCCCGACCGGAGCGACCGGCGCGCGTCGCCGAGCTGCTCCGGGAGGTGGGACTCGATCCGTCATTCGCCCCGCGGTATCCGCACGAGCTCTCCGGCGGCCAGCGGCAGCGGGTGGGGATCGCGCGGGCCCTTGCGGTGCGTCCCCGGTTCCTGATCTGCGACGAGCCCGTCACCGCGCTCGATGTCTCCGTGCAGGCCCAGGTGCTCAACCTCCTCCGCGAGCTGCAACGCACCTACGGCCTCACGTATCTCTTTATTGCTCATGACCTGGCGGTGGTCCGCCACGTCGCGGACGACGTCGCCGTGATGTACGCGGGCCAGATCGTCGAGCGGGGTCCTGCGGACCGCATCTATGCGTCGCCGCGGCACCCCTACACCAGCGCTCTGCTCTCCGCGGTGCCGGTCCCGGACCCGGATGCGCCGCGGTCACGGATCGTCCTGTCTGGAGACGTCCCGTCGCCCACGCGCCCCCCGTCGGGGTGCCGGTTTCATCCGCGGTGTCCGCATCCGTTGAAGGACTCAATGTGTTCTACGGAGGTACCTGGGCTGCGCGACTTCGGTGGGGAGCAGTGGGCGGCGTGTCATTTTGGGGAGAAGCCGATGTGAGGGGCCCCAACCTGCTGACCCAGGCTTAAGCCTGGGCCCGACACAACTCTGCGCTTGAAGCGCAACGCACTATCGGGCCCACCCTTTGAGGGTGGGAACGCGCGAGGGGAGGTCCCGCTAGTACTCCCCGAGATCACTCCCCATCACCACCTCGCCTTTGAACCCCTGCCGCACCGCCGCCAGCATCTCCTCATCCGTCGCCCCCATCCGAATGATGTGCGTCAGCACGAGAAGCCTGGGATGGATCCGCTCCGCGAGCTGCCCCAGCTCGACGTCGGAGGTGTGCAGCGACTTCATGTAGGTAGGCCAGTCGGCACCACCGGGCCGGTCCTCGACTTTCAAGTGCGAACCCGAATAGACCTCATGGACCAGCACGTCAGCTCCCGCTGACGCCTTGACCAGCGCTTCCGAGGGCCGGGTGTCTCCCGAAATCACCACCACGCGCCCTGGCGTGTCGAAGCGGTAGCCGTAGGCCTCGAGCGGGCCATGATCGACGCGAAAGGCGGTGACCTTCACACCCGCGGAGTCGTAGAGTATGCCCCCGCCCGCCGTGACCTCGTGGACCACGACCCGGGATTTGTCGAGCGTCTCATGCTCCAGACCTTCGGTGCGGACCTTGAGGTCGACGGCGTAGGCCGCCAGGAGATGATCCACCATGGGCTGGAGTCCGGACGGACCGAACATCTGCAGAGGCTTGGGCCGCTGCATCACCCAGCTGGTGAGAATCAGGTCGGCGAGTCCGAGGGTGTGGTCCGAATGAAGATGAGTGATGAAGACCGCGGTCGGGCCGTTGATGGGCAGGTGGGCGGCCGCCATCCGGCGCTCGACGCCTACGCCGGCATCGACCAGGAACGTCCGGTCCCCCACCACCACCGCCGTCGCCGGGCCCCAGGCATTGGGGTCAGGCCGGGGGAATCCGGTCCCGAGCAGCACCACCTTGGTCTGTGCGACGAGCGGCCCACCAATAAGCGATACCAGGGCCAATACCCTATGCCATCGCAGTTGTTGTACCCGACCCCGGGCGCACCCTAAAGGACGATGAGCCCGGGGATGAAAGGATGCCCGGGGGTTGGTGCCAACCCCGGGCTCATCGTCGTTTAGGCTGCGCCGGCGGCCAGTGAGCCACCTCACCGGACGCCGCCCATGAGCTTCTTCACCGGAGGCACCAGGGCGAAGGCGATGATCGAGGCCCCGATGCACACCCCGGCGACGGTGAGGAACAGCTCCTGCATCGGCGCGCTGGAAATGAACCCCGCGGCGAAACCCGCGACCTTGTTGCCGATCGCATCCGCGAGGAACCAGACGCCGAGCATCATGCCGACCAGCTTGACCGGCGACAGTTTCGTGAAGACCGACAACCCCACCGGCGAGATGGACAGCTCAGCCAGCTCCTGGATGAAATAGCACCCGACCAGCCAGAAGGGCGACACCCGCAGCCCCGGGGACGCTTGAATCGCGTACGCCGCGGGGAGCAGAAACAGGAACGAGAGTCCGACGAAGAAGAGCCCTGCCGCGAACTTGGTCGGCGTCGAGGGCTCGTACTTGCCCAGCCGGATCCAGAGCCACGCGAAGCCGGGAGCGAGCAGGATCACGAAGATGGCCTGCACCGCCACGTACCAGCTGGACGGGAAGTGGTAGCCCAGAATGGTGAGCGTGGTGTAGCGATCGCCGAAGAGATTCAAGCTCGACCCCGCCTGCTCGTATGCGCCCCAGAACACGGCGGCGCCGAGGAAGAAGAAGCCCATGGCGGCGATGCGCTTCCATTCCACGCCGGTGAGCGTCAGGAACGTGGTCTCCCCGCCCTCCGTTTCGGCGGTCTGTACCACGGGGACCGGCTTGGGGCGTTGGGCGAGGCGCTCGATGGCGGGGCGGAGCCGATCACGGTGCAGGACGAACTGCACGAGCCCCAGGGTCATGCCGATCCCGGCGCAGAGGAAGCCGATGTGCCAGTCCACCTTCTGGGCGAGGTACCCCGCGATGATCGGCCCCAGGAACGCGCCCGAGTTGATGCCCATGTAGAAGATCGAAAACCCGGCGTCCCGGCGCTCATCGGCCGTTTCATAGAGTGCGCCCACGATGCCGCTGACGTTCGGCTTGAGGAGTCCCGTCCCGATCACGATGAGCGACAGGCCCGCATAGAAGAACGGCAGAGGATGGAACGCGAGGGTAAAGTGCCCGAGGGCGATGATGATGCCGCCGAGGAGCACGCTCCGGTACTGTCCGAGCCACCGATCGGCGATGATGCCGCCGAAGATGGCGGCCCCCCAGGCGGCCGACGTGTAATTGCCGTACACCCGCCCGCCGTGGGCGTCGTCGAATCCGAGCGCATGCACCATGTAGAGGATCAGGAACGCCCGCATGCCGTAGTAGCTGAACCGCTCCCACAGCTCGAGGAAAAAGAGCGTGGAGAGTCCCCGCGGATGCCCGAAGAACGAGGTGTCGCGCGGACCCGCCGCCGGGGCGGGGGCGGGGGCGGCGGCGCTCATTTCTTTCTCCGGGCCAGGATGTCCTCGAGCGCAATCCGGTCGATCTTCCCGTCCATGCGAACTCGCACGTCGTAGTTCTCCCAGTACATGAAGTTGGCGAGCGCTTCGAGGAAGGTCTGGTTGGCCGTGCCCTGCGGCGCCGCCAGCCACTTTTCCTTCTGATTCAGCGGCTCCCGGAGGAGAATCGGCTCCAGCTGTTTCACGATGTCGGGCGTGATGGGAATCAGATCTTCAGGCTTGGACGTGAAGAAGTAGAGCTGGTGCAGCCGGTAGAGCCGGTCCAGCTCGCGGATGGGATTGGTATCGTCGTAGACCCGGATGTCGATGTAGCGGTCGTTGTTGCCCAGGTAGCCCGCGTTCTTCCGGACCACGAGCAACGCCGCCGACTCCATGCCCCGCTTGTCCCCGCCCCCTGCCTGCCCCGCGTGCAGGGCCGCCATCAGCCGGTCCGCCAGCGACCCCTTCGCGGCCAGAAAAGCGTCCGCGAGGTTCTTCACCGTCTGGTCCGACACCATGATGTTCGCCTGCGCCGCGAACCCATGACCCACGATCATCTGACCCTTGCCGCCGAGGACGATCACGCCACCGGGGCCGAGCGTGCGGCCACCGGCCCAGTCGAAACACGAGTCGCCGGTCCAGCTCGCCGCGTTCCCCATCGCGTCCACCATCCCCACCTGCCGCTGGGACGGACGCGGATCGGACCGCATCACGATCCGCATGGCCTCGGGCGCAGTGGCACCCAGCGCGATCAGGTCCAGCCCTTCATTGCCGAAATGGGTGTTGCCGAGCGACTGGCTCGCCACCGCGCCGACGCCCGCCCGCGCCCAGGGCACGATCCCGCCGACATTGGGAAACTTGGATTCCACCGCGATGCCCAGATCCCCTGTGGCGGAATCGTAGGCCACGATGCTGTAGGTGTGCGCGCGTTTGGTGAAGTCGGCGGGTGCCGTGGTGGGAAGAGGAACCGGGTTCTGCAGGGCCAGCAGGAGCAGCAGCATCAGCTCAGTCCTTTCGGAATTTCTTCTTGAGTTCGTCGAGCTGCCGGTCGGCGGCCGCCTCCCGCTGCGCCCGCTCCATCTGCGACTTGAGGAGATCATCCTCGGGGTCCACGCCCGGACGGGTGCCCCCCGCGCGCTGGATCTCGCGCCAGGCGTCTTCCGTGCTCCGCTCACTGCCCACCCGGGACTGATCGGCCACTGAGAGCTGCGATTGCATTTCGTTGAGCTCTTTCTCGGCCAGGGACAGCTCTTCCTGTTGCGCGGCCAGCTTCTTCTCGAGCATGGCGACCCGGTCCCGGTGCTTCGCGGCGAACCGGCTCGCCACCTCCACCGTCTCGGCGTCCTGTATTTCCCCCGCCAACCGCCCCCGTCGCTCCGCGTCCGCCAGCTTCTGCCGCTCGGCGGCCACCTCCACCTCCGTGCGCTTCAGCGCCTCCCGGACCTCACGGACGGCGACCTTGGCGTCCACCACGGCCTCGCGCATCTGGCCGGCCAGCTGGCGCAGGTCCGCGGGGGGCGTCGCCGCGTCGAGGGCTGCCCGAAGGGCGTCTCGCAAGCGCTCGAACACCTGTCGGTCAGCTCTTGCGGATGGTCTTGGCGAAGAACGTGGAGAGCACGGGCTCGACCGCTCGCGAGCCGCACGCGGGGCACACCGGACGGCGCTTGCCATGTTCCGAAATGGTGAGCTGCTCCGTGAACACCTCGTCGCAGGCGGTGCAGCGGTATTCGTAGAGAGGCATGGCCGAAAAGTGCGGGTCCCTGGTGGCCCGGTCAAGTTGACGGAGCGCCGGAAGTGGCCAGATTGCTTGGAGATGCGGCGCTTCCGATACCTGGTCCTCGCCCTGGTGCTGGGGTGCAACGACGGCCTCCAGCCGACCACGATCTGCGACCCGAATTTGGTGGGCGTCTGTGGGCACATCACCTTCCGGGGCGCCGTGCCGGACTCGACCCTCGCACTCTACATCGTGGCATACAGCACTTTCCCGCAGAGCCGCGCGGATCTGTTCAACTTCGTTCCCTTCCCGCCGCAGCAGCTCGCCCCGCCCACGCCGGGAGATTCCGTCGAGGCCTACTCCCTGCCGCTCCTGAACAATCAGTATCACTGGATCCTCGCCGTGTGGGCCAAGGTCGGACTGAATCCTGCCGACACCGCCAACGCCGACTCCCACCTCATGGAGGCGGGCTTTTACCGCGACCTCGCGGACACTTCGAAGCCGGGCGTGGTGACCGTCAAGTCCGCGGGCACCGGTGACATCGACTTCGTCGTCGACTTCGCCCACATGCACAGTGTGTCGTACTTCTTCCCGCCATGACCCGACGATTCGTCTTTCTGCTCACCGCCGTGCTGGCAGGCCCCGCGGCGGCGCAGCAGACCGGCACCATCGTCGGATCGGTGCGGGACTCGGCCGGTGCACCGGTGGCCGGCGCCAAGATCGAGGCGGTCGGCGCCGCGTTCACGCTCACCGGCGCCGACGGCCGCTTCGTGCTGACGGAGATTCCCGCTGGGTCCGTGCGGGTCCGCGTCGTGGCGTTTGCCTTCCGTCCCGACTCCGCCGACCTCACGGTTCCCGCGGGTGACTCCGTGACGTGGACCGTCACGCTCCGGGCCGGCGTGTTCTATCTCCCGGGACTCGTCGTGACCGCCGGGAAGCGCCCGGAGTCGCTCGAGAACGTCGCCGCCTCCGTCGCGGTGTTGTCCGACAGTGCCATCGCGCGCCACGCCGTCAACACCATCGACGAGGCGGTCGATCGGGTCCCCGGCGTGCAGTTCCTCAACGGGCAGATCAACATCCGCGGCTCTTCGGGCTTCGAGCAGGGGCTGGGTGCGCGCGTGCTCCTCCTGGTCGATGGGGTCCCGATGAACGAGGGCGACCGCGGCGGGATCGACTGGGACCTGGTCCCGGTGGATGACGCAGAACGCGTCGAAGTGGTGAAGGGCGCGGGCAGCTCACTGTACGGATCGGCGGCGCTGGGAGGCGTGGTGAACATCATCACGCGCGATATCCCCGAAGGCATCCATGGACGCGTTCGCTTCTTCGGCGGCGGCTTCGCCAACCCGCCCGATCCGCGCTGGAAGTTCCGGGACTTCACCGGCATACAGGGGGGCGCCTCGCTGACGGGGTCCTTCGGGACCGACCAGTTCCGCGGCGCCCTGACCGTCGGGGGCCGGCATTCGGACGGGTATCGTCAGCAGGACGCCTCGGACCACGTGCAGGTGGCGGGGAAAGGTGAGTGGCTGCCCGACCCCGTGACACACGTGCTCTTCACCGGTACGTGGGCCACACACCAGTATCAGGTGCCCCTCGCGTGGTGTGGCGCCAACGAGTGCGCGAACATGCGCGGGCTCACCTTCCAACCCTTCATGGTGTCCGATGCCGACACCGGGAACCACACCCGGTCCGATCACGGCTACCTGACCGCCACAGTCACCCGCACACCCGACGAAAACACCACGTGGATGGCCCGGGCATCGTGGCTCCGGACCCATTTCACCGACTTCCAGCCGCAGGCCGGCAACGACTACGCGGTCGCCGACCGGTTCGGAGCCGAGGGCCGGGTGGTCAAGACGCCGTCCAAGGACCAGACGGTGACCGTGGGCGCCGAAGCGACGGAGTCCCAGGTCACGAGCGACGTCTTCCACAACCACACGCAGGAACAGTTCGCGGCGTACGGGGAGACCGAGCGGGTGATGGGCAGGGCGCGGCTCACCGCGGGCGCGCGGGTGGACCTGCTCGCCGACGACGGCGGCGGGATGACGGCGGTGATCAGCCCGCACCTGGCCGCGGTGCTGCCTTCGGAGATCGGGATCTGGCGGGCATCGGCGGGACGTGGATTCCGGGCGGCGTCCCTCGCGGAGAAATTCGTCACCCTGCCCATCCCGCCCCTCCGCGCTGTGCCCAATCCCCACCTCAGGCCCGAGACCGCGTGGAGCGGGGAGATCGGAAATACCGCGGTGATCACACCCTGGCTCACCACCGACGCCGCGATCTTTCAGACCCGGGCGTCGGACTACATCTCCCCCGCGCTGGCCGGGGACTCGATCCAGTTCCAGAACCTCCAGCGCGCTCGCCTGACCGGTCTGGACGTCAGCGTCCGCGCCTCGCCCTTCACGCCGGACCTCGCGCTCGGCGCGGCTTACACGTACCTCGATGCCCGGGAGCTGGCGCACGACACAATCCCCAACCGGCCACTTCCCTTCCGCCCGCGCCATCTCCTGACCCTGTCGGCGGACTACGTGCGGGGACCGGCATCGGTGGGTGTGGACTTCCGCTACTCGAGCCGCATCGCTCGCGTGGAGCTCGACCCGACGGACCCCCGCGTGGCGGCCAAAGTGCTCGATGTCCGGGCCGGCTGGCGCCTCGGCGCCTTCGACCTGCGGCTCCTCGCGACCAATGTGCTCAACTACGTCTATACCCTGGCGCCGCGGACCCTGGAGCCCGTCGCGACCGTCACCATGACGGCGACCTACGTCTACTAGTACCTTTCGACCCATGCGCGGCTCCGTGGTACTCCTGCTCCCCGGCGTACTCCTCGCTTGTGGCACTGGCCGGAGCGGGTCCCCCGTGTGCGGGCTGGGGTATGTGGTCGGCCCCACGGTGATCCAGGAGCAGCTGCAGGACGCGCGGATGGTGCTGACCGAAGCCCCCCGCGGACTGCCGGCGTCCCTCCCGGGCCGCGTGGCCGGCAAGGAACCAGGCCTGGTCGTGGTGGGCTACGACGCGTCCAAGAATCTCGTCCTGCGCTATCAGGGCCCCAGTTTTCCGAGTCCCGGCGCCGGTGGCTTCGGACTCCTCGTGGTGGATGACACCTCGTCGCGCGTCCAGGGCGTCATGGTCTACGAGTCTCCCGCGCCCCGCGGCTATCCCAAACTCGGGACGCTCTCGAGCGGCGGGGCGGACATTCCCATTTTCGGCGTCCGGGTGGACTGGACCGGGGTCTCGAACCCCAAGTGTCCGTTGCTCGGGGATTCGGTCCGCGCCACGCAATGACCGTCGTCGCCGTCACCGCCCACCGCCACACCGACGAGGACGAACGGGTCCATCTCAACACGTCGTACGTCACGGCCCTGGAAAATGCCGGCCTCGTCCCGCTGGTGCTCCCCACGTCTCTCCAACCGTCGCATGCCGCCCTTGCCCTCCAGGCGGTGACCGGGCTGGTGCTGTCCGGCGGAGAAGACGTCGACCCCGCGATGTACGGAGCCCGCCCCCATCCCCAGCTCGGACGGATCGACCGGCAGCGCGATGAGGTCGAGGCCGCGCTCGTGCGCGCCGCATTCGATCTGCGGATTCCGGTGTTCGCCATCTGTCGAGGGATGCAGATCCTGAACGTCGCGCTGGGGGGCACCCTGTATCAGGACCTGCCGTCGGAATGCCCGGGGCCGATCGCTCACGACGCCGGGAAGGGGGAGCATGACGTCGCCATCGCGCACCCGTCCCTCCTGAGCCGCACGGTGAACGGCGGGTCCCTGCGCGCGAACAGCCGGCACCACCAGGCACTGAAGGACGTCGCGCCTGCCCTCGTGGTCACGGGGCGGGCACCCGACGGCGTGGTCGAGGCCGTCGAGCTGCGGGAGCCCGAGGGCCGGTGGCTGATCGGGGTCCAGTGGCACCCGGAAGACATCACCGAGGTCGGGCTCTTCAGGGCCTTTGCCGAGGCAGCCCTCGGCGTCGAGGCGGTCGGGTGAAGCGGGGAGTTCCCGACGCCGCAGTCTCCATCCTGGACCGGTTGACCTCCATCTCCTCCGAGCTGTCCAGCGCGTTCCGCCCCAGCACCGTCGTCGATGTGATGGCACGCGCCTTCGACGAGCCGCTCCGTCCCAGCCGGTTGTCCGTCGTCCTGCTGGATCTCGAATCGAATCACCTCACCGTCGTCCACGATCAGGCGCCGACGCCAACCGGAACCGACGACCCGCTCCTGCAGCTCGCGCTGCGCAAAGGCCCGCTCGTCATTCCCAGGAACGTCGCCGCCGAAGCCGCCCGGGCCGGGTCCCCCGGCGTCATCGATCCGCCGGCGTCCTGGATCGGCGCGCCCCTCCTCGCGGTGGGCCGGGCGATCGGCGCCGTATCCATCGGGGCCGACAAGCCCGGGGCATTCAGTGAACCCGAGCTGGCCTACGTGAAGGTGGTGTGCGCCAAGGCGGCCATCGCGCTCGCCAACGCGCGGCTTGTGGAGCTCCTGTCCGTCGGCAAGCGCGAATGGGAGCTGACCGCCGACTCCATCTCGCAGGCGATCTGCATCGTGGACGGCCAGGGCATCGTGCGCCGGGCGAACCGCGTGTTCGCGGACCTGATCCAGGTGCCGGTGACGGCCCTTCCGGGGCGGGCGTGGCTCTCCCTCGTGCCGCCCGCCTGGGCCGACATCGTGTCCCGGGTGCTCGAGCAGCCGGGGGCCGCCCCGATCGAAATCCGGTCGGGAGACCGCGTGTTCGCGGTCGGCGCGACCCGCATGGCGGGCGCGGACATCGGCACCGCCGTCCTCCTCTTCGAAGACACGACCGACCGCCATCATCTTCAGGACCAGTTGATTCAGTCCGAGAAGATGTCGGCCATGGGGCAGCTCATCGCCGGCGTGGCGCACGATCTCAACAATCCGCTCGCCTCCGTCGTGGGGTTTGCGGACTTCCTGTCGGAAGCCGGCGAGATCCCTCCCGCCCTGGCCGAACCGCTCCTGGTCATCCGGCAGGAGGCCGAACGGGCCGCGACCATCGTGCGGAACCTCTTGTCGTTCGCGCGGAAGCAGGAAGGCGAACGGCAGTCGCAGTCGATCCGTCCGCTCCTCGAGTCCACGCTCGCGCTCCTGCGCAACCAGCTCATGTCGCTCAAGGTCGAAGCCGCACTCGAGGTCGAGCCGGCCATTCCGCCCATCGCGGTAAACGCGAACCAGATCAAGCAGGTGTTCGTCAACCTGATCGTGAACGCGGCGCAGGCGATCGCGAGCATCAAACGGCCCGGGGGCGGCCACATCTGGATCACCGCCCGCCGGTGGCTCGACGGATGTTCGGTCTCGATCGCCGATGACGGTCCCGGCATCGCCGAAGAACTGGCGCAACGGGTGTTCGAACCGTTCTTCACCACCAAGCCCGAAGGCCAGGGCACCGGGCTCGGCCTCTCGATCTCGCAGGGCATCGTGAAGGAGCATGGTGGCCGGATCACCCTCGACTCGGCGCCGAACCAGGGGGCGACGTTCACGGTCGAGCTCCCGGGGTCCGGGCTGGCGCGCGCGAGCGGGAGTCAGGCCGCGCCCGGGGCCATGGGCGAACGGCTGCGGGTGCTGGTGGTGGACGACGAGCCCCACATCCTCCATTACATGCGCGCGACGCTCGAGGCGTGGGGCCATTCGGTCGAGGTCGCATCCGACGGCAGCGATGCGGTGGACCGCGCCATCGGAGCGCCCTTCGACGTCATCGTGTGCGATCTCCGGATGCCGCGCCTGGGCGGACGCGAGATGTACGAGAAGCTGGCAGGTGAGCATCCGGAAGTCGCCGAGCGGGTGATCTTCGCCACGGGAGACACGGTGCGGGGCGACACCCTGCACTTCCTCGAATCCCTCGGCAGGCCCTTTCTCCACAAGCCCTTCACGCTCGCCGAGCTCCGGACGGTGCTGGGCGGCGTCCGCCGCGCCGGCTGATGCCTGCACGGCTAGACGGTTTGACGGCTAGACGGTTAGACAGTGCGAATACTGCAAGTTGACTCCGGGCGGGAGTGGCGGGGGGGCCAGAACCAGGTCCGCCTGCTGTGCCACCAGCTGATCGGGCGTCCTGAACTCGAGAACCGGCTCTTCACCAAAAAGGATGGCGAGTTGGCTCGCCGGGCGCGAGGCGACCTGGTTCCGACCATCCAATCGCCCTGGACCGTCGGCGTGTCACCGACAGCGTTCCTGTGCCTGGGAACCGCGATACGACGCTACATGCCGGCCATCGTCCATGTGCACGACAGTCACAGCCTGACACTCGCCCTGGCGGTGCGCCGCACGCTCCATTGGCCGTTCCTGGGTGGTCGAGGAATCTCCGGCAAGCTCGTTCTCGATGAGGAGCCCACCGATTTCGCGATCATCGCTCATCGTCGCGTGGATTTCCACGTCAAGCCGAAGAGCAACTGGACCCGAGCCGACCGTGTGATTGCGGTCTCCGACGGCGTCAAGCAAGTCCTTGTTTCGGACGGTGTGAATCCGCGCGATGTCGCTGTCATTCCCGACGGCATCGACCCGGAGGAGGTCCGCGCCAACGCCAACCGAGACCCCGCCATCCGAAAGCGCCTCGGCCTCCCTCTGGATGTCCCGCTCGCCGTGAACGCCGCCGCACTCGTCGACCACAAAGATCACGAGACCCTGATCCGCGCGGCCGCCCGTGCCCGAGCCCGAGTCCCGCAGCTTCATTGGGTGATCGCGGGCGAGGGTCCCCTCCGCGGCGCGTTGCAGCGGGAGATCGCGAACCTTGGCGTGGGGGACATCGTTCATCTGGTGGGGTATGTCGAGCCGGTGGACGCCCTGATCCGGGAGGCGAGCGTGTTCGTGATGTCATCGAAGGAAGAAGGGATGGGCAGCGTCGTGCTTCAGGCACTCGCACTGTCGAAGCCCGTCGTGGCCACGGCTGCCGGCGGACTCCCCGAGATCGTGCCTCCCGAATGGCTCGTGCCGGTGGGGGACGCGGAGACTCTGGCAGCCAAAACCCTGCAGGCGCTCGAGCACCCCACCCCGATCCCATTGGCCGCGCGGTTCACGGCTAAAGCCATGGCGGAAGCGACGTTAGCCCAGTACCGCACACTCGCTTAAGTTCCAGCACCATGATCTACGTCTGCGTCCCCGTACACAACGAAGCTCGCACCGCCGGGCTGGTCCTCTGGAAGGTCCGCCAGGTCTTCACCGGGTTCTCCCGGGAATACCAGATCCTGGTCTGCGACGATGCGTCCACCGACGACACCGCGGAGGTGTTGGGGCGGTACGCGCGCGTCCTGCCCATGACCGTGAACACCAACCGCGAGCGGCAGGGATACGCGAGGAGTCTCGAAGCACTCCTCAAGGCCGCATTGCAGCGGACCGATCGTCCCAAGCGCGACTGCGCCATCACGCTCCACGCGGACTTCGTGCACAGTCCCGACGCCATGGAAGAGATGGTGAAGCGGCTCGAGTCGGGCGCGGACTTGGTGGTGGGCGAGCAGGGACAGCTGACCGGCGCGGTGACTCGGGGCTTCCGGTGGTGCCGGGCGTGGGCGCCGAGGCTCCTGCGAGTCCCGGGCGTGCGCGACACGGTGTCGGGGTTCCTGGCCCTGCGCCTCGTCGTGCTGCGCCAGGCGCTCAAGCCCGGCGCGGAGACCCTGCTCTCTACCGACGGCTGGTCAGCCAACGCCGAGCTGGTGGCGCGGCTGGCGCCGCATTCCCGGAAGCTCGAGCGGGTGGATTACGCAGCCCGATACGATCTGCGGCAGCGCCGGTCCCGGACGACGGGCTGGGACGAGCTGGTGCGCGCCTGGCGTGACCGCCCGGCGGTCCGCGCCGCCCGGCTCGCGATGCTCGCTGCCCTGATGGCCTTTGGAGCCCCCCGCGCCGGCGCGCAGACTCCCCCCGCCGCCGACTCGACTGGCGGCGCGCCGGCGACACGTCCCGTGCCCTTCCCGATCGGCGAGCACCTGGTCTTCCAGGCCAAGTACGGATTCATCAGCGTCGGGACCGCCACGATGGACGTGTCGAACATCGACACCGTTCGCGGCACCCCCACCGTGCACCTCGTCTTCCACATCCTCGGCAGCGCGCTCTTCGGAGCGTACAAGCTCGACCAGAAGCTCGAGTCGTGGGTGGGGAAGGACGATTTCGTGTCGCGGCGATACAAGGTCGACACCGACGAAAAGGGCAAGCGGTGGGGCCACACGTACGACATCTTCCCGGACTCCGGCTACTACCGCACGGACGGGACCGACACGACGCACGAGAGCGTTCCGAATCCCCTGGATGACGCGGCCTTTCTCTATTGGATCCGCACCGTGCCGCTCGAGGATGGGAAGAAATACGAGTACCGGAGGTACTTCCGCCCCGAGAACGACCCCATCATCGTCGAGGTGGTGGGACATGACCGGGTGAGCGTTGCCGGGAAAAAGTGGAACGCGATCGTGGTGCGGCCCGCCATCCCCAACGGCCGGGGTATCTTCGCGGAGAAGGCAGACGCCCGTATCTGGCTGTCCGACGACTCCACGCGGACGCTCCTGGCCCTGCAGTCGACGTTTTCGTTCGGTCAGGTCACCCTGAAGCTCAAGGAGTACTCCGTCCCGGAGCACCAATGACCGAGTACCGCGAGGCGGACCTCTCCCGCCTCACCACGGTTCCCATCGCCGGCCGCCGCAACAAAGTCGACTCCACCCTCCTCGCTCACCCTCCCGGTGCCGACCGCTCGTTCGACGCATTCTGGAAGTCGCTGCCCGACATTCTCGCCGCCCGCGATCTCCGGTTCGTGGCCGATCGCTTGGTGGAAGCCGCCACCGCGAAGAAAGCCGTCCTGGCCATGATGGGCGGACACGTGATCAAAGTGGGCCTCGGCCCCCTGCTGATCACGCTGATGAAGCGCGGGGTCATCACCCACGTCGCGATGAACGGGAGTGCCGCCATCCACGACTTCGAGCTCGCAGCGTACGGCGGAACCAGTGAGGACGTGGCGGCCGGCCTGAAGGATGGAACGTTCGGGATGGCCGAAGAGACGGGCCGGGAGATGAATGCCGCGATTTCTACCGGGGCCAGGAAAGACTGGGGCGCCGGAGAAACGCTGGGGCGCGCCTTACAGGACCGAAAGGGACTCCCGGGGGGCGACGTGTCGGTGCTCCTCGCCGCCCGCACGCTTGGCATCCCCTGCACGGTCCACGCGGCACTGGGCGCCGAGATCACGCATCAGCACCCCACGGCTGACGGAGCCGCCATCGGGGCCACCAGCCACCGCGACTTCAAGCGACTGGCAGGAGCGCTTCCCGCCCTCGACCACGGGGGCGTGGTCCTGAATCTGGGGAGCGCGGTCCTGATGCCCGAGGTGTTCCTGAAGGCCCTGACGATTGCGCGGAATCTGAATGGCGGAAAGCCGACCGCGTTCACGGCGGTCGACTGCGACATGCAGCGGCATTACCGGCCACGCGTGAACGTAGTCGAGCGCCCGACGCTCGAAGGTGGCCGGGGAGTACAACTCACCGGCCACCACGAGATCCTCCTGCCGCTGTTGTGCTGGAGGGTACTGCAGAGCCTAGGCTGAGGGCCGCCCCTTGATCGCTTCCCGGACCCGGTCTGCCGTCCGCGGCGCGATCATGCGCAGCACGAGATAGCAGATGAACCCGATGGCGGCGAGCCAAAGTACGGTCATGAGGAGCCCCATGAGGCTGCCGAGCAGCCCGAAGACGATCTTCAGGGCGAGCCAGGCGACGACGGCGAGTACCGCAAACCCTAGTATGCTTCGGAACATGGTGTCCTCCGTGAAATTCCGCACCGCTCATTTGCCTACGACCCGATGACCGCATCGGTTTCAGCTGACGTGGCCGTGATCGGCGGCGGCGTGGTGGGGGCGGCCTGCGCCCGCGCCACGGCGCTGCGGGGCCTCCAGACGGTGCTCTTTGAGCCGGGCCCCGATCCCGCTGCCGCCTCCCCGGCCTCCGCCGGCATGCTCGCCGCTCAGATCGAGCCCGACGACGAAGCACTCCTCGCGCTGGCCATCCGCGGACGCGAAACCTACGAGCCCCTCGCCCGCTCCCTCAAAGATACCACCGGCGTGGACGTGGGGTTCTGGCGTGACGGCATCGCTTCCGTGGCGTTCGATGAAGCCGGCGTGAAGAGACTCCGCGATATGGCGGCCTGGCAACGGCAGATGGGCCTCTCGTGCCGCTGGCTCGAGACCCAGGAAGCCCGGGACCTCTGGCCGGCCCTTTCCCCCGACGCCCTGGGCGCCCTGCTCGCGGCCGAGGACGGCGCCATCGACCCGCCGCTGCTCACGCGCGCCCTGCGCGCGGACGCCGACCGGTTGGGAGTGAGGGCGGAACGGCAGTCGGTCACCGGTATCGTCGTGGATGGCGGACGGGTCACGGGCGTAAAAACCCTGGCCGGAACCGTTCCCGCCGGCACCGTCGTGATCGCGGCCGGTGCCTGGTCCGCGCGCCTGGGCGGCCTCCCTCGCCCGCTCCCGGTGGAGCCGGTGCGCGGCCAGCTGGCCCTGGCGCCGTGGCCCGCGGGCACTCCCCCGGCGATCCTCTACTACGATCACGCGTACGTCCTGGCCCGCGGGGGCAAGGCCATTATCGGGTCGACGATGGAGCGCGTGGGCTTCGACGCCCGCGTAACCCGGGAGGGCGAGGCCCAGCTCCGCGCCGGTGCCTCGAGGCTCTTCCCCGCCTTCCAGAGCGCCACCTTCGAGAAAGTCTGGGCCGGGCTCCGTCCCCTCACTCCCGATGGCCGCCCGATTCTGGGCCGGGATCCCGATGTCTCCGGATTGTGGTACGCCGTGGGCCATGGGCGCAACGGCATCCTGCTGGCCGCGCTGACGGGTGACGTGATCGCTGATCTGATTACCGGCACCAGCCTGGACTTCGATCTGGGGCCATTTCTGGTGGATCGATTCACGTGATGTACTCGACGTGCGCCTTCTGCAACGGCGCCTTTGGTGGTGACGGAGGCTCCACAGGCCTCACCGTCGGCCGCCGCTTTGCCTTCGATGAATGGCGCGGCAGGCTCTGGGTCATCTGCGGGTCCTGCTCCCGGTGGAACCTCGCGCCCATCGACAACCGCCTGGAGCGCATCGAGGCGGTCGCCCGCGCGGCCGCGGAGGGGCACGTGGTGGCCTCCACCGAACAGGTGTCGCTCATCCGGGCAGGAGCCTACGACTACGTGCGCGTCGGCAAGCCGCCGCGCATCGAATACGCCACCTGGCGGTACGGCGAACGCATCAAGGCCCGGCGGCGGGAGCAGCTCAAGTACGTCGTGCCCCTGAGTGTGGCGGCAGTGGGCGCAGCCATCGCCATCAACGTCGCGGCGGGCGGCTCCATGGGTGTGTTCGTCTGGCAGATCCCGAACCTGGGCCGGAACCTCTATACGGGGATCGTCGGGTTCCGGGCCGTGAAGCTCGACGAGACTCCGGTCTGTGCCCATTGCGGGACCATCATGACCGTGCGTGCCAGGCACCTGGCCCGGGCGCGGCTCGTGTCGGACCGGCATGCCCGCATGGGACTGCTCCTGATCTGTCCCAAGTGCAAGCGCGAGGGGGCGCAACTGGAGGGCACGGACGCGCAGGTGGCCCTCCGGCGCGGACTGACCTATCTGAACCTCGCGAAGTCGGGGAAACAGCGGGCCGCCGACGCCGCCAGGATCGTGGAGGGAGCGGGCGGGCCCGACCAGCTGGTCCACGGAATGTCCCGGGAGTCGCTCCTCCTGCGAACCTTGCGGCCTGACAGGCGCCTGGCCCTCGAGATGGCGGTGGACGAGCAGGCTGAAGTCGAGGAGCTGGAACGGGAGTGGAAGGTCGCGGAGGAAACGGCTGCCATCGCCGACGGGACGCTCAGCACCACAGCGGAGCTGGAGGAAGAGATGAGCCGTCTCAAAGGGAAATTACCAAATCAACCGGACGGTTGATTTTGGACTGTCTCCGGGGACCTCACTGCTTTATCTTCCCGCCACCCATATGGCCGCACCGCTCGTCCAAATCAGCCCGTCGCAAGCCCCGCGCAAGCCGTCCTGGCTGAAGGTCAAAGCCCCGGGTGGGCCCACCTATCTGGGGGTCCAGCAGATGATGCGGGAGCTCAAGCTCCACACCGTCTGCGAAGAGGCGCACTGCCCCAACATCGGCGAATGCTGGGAGCACAAGGCCGCCACCTTCATGATCCTGGGCGACGTGTGTACCAGGAATTGTGCGTACTGCGCCGTG
>Ga0209178_1000063_pt1 | contig 27511 bp, 19 predicted proteins | sample GAAS200_FD_187521 | JGI IMG/M metagenome (GOLD analysis project Ga0209178, IMG submission 187521) | Agricultural soil microbial communities from Georgia to study Nitrogen management - GA AS200 (SPAdes) (version 2) | ecosystem: Environmental > Terrestrial > Soil > Agricultural land | place: USA... | reverse complement strand
CGGGACCTTGCCGATCAACTTTTTGATGAGTGCGCTTAGAGTCACTTCGGGCTTGTGTGAAGGGCTAGACTGCATCTCCTCCAAGAGCGTGGTCTGTTGACGCAGCTGTCCTTCCAGTTCCAAACGGCGTCGCGCGATCTCACCTTTGACTTCGCCGGCGTTGATCTCAAATCGAGTCATGTCTAAGGCGTAGAGTGTGCCATCGGCGTCGTCCATGGGCAGTAGCATCTGGCCGCCGTCATAGATGAACTCGCCAATGAGTTCCCACAGCGGCGGGCTGAAAATGCGGACGCTCGTTCTCAAGAACTTCGCCAGTGGATCACGGTAAGCCGGCAGCAGACCCTGTTGTCTGGCGTCGAGCTCGACCCGCATCATCTCAAGCTTCCTGAGGGGCTTGGCTACGGGGGGCGCCCAGAGCGAGATGTTCGCTGCCGTGCAAGCGTCGATGATCTGCCTGAAGAGCTGCTCGAACTCATCCCATCCGTGCTCGAAACGTTCGAGGGCTCGGAGAAGGTGTTCGGTTTCGCGAATCTGTGCACGCGTCGTCGCGCCGAAGGGTGTAGACATTGCTGGTGCCGACGGGGGTTTGGACGCACCAATCATGCCCTCCTGGCGTGAGTCCCGCTACGTGGGGCGGTGAACTCGATGATAGCGCATGACGCACTATCACCTGTGTTGAGCTGGCATGCGATTCACAACACAGCGGGCACTCGGATCACTGTCCAGTAACCCCGCTGCGTCTCGACGAATCGCGCGTCAGCCCGGAGGCGGCGGCGCAGGTAGCGGGGGAAATCTCGTGCCCCGGTGCGGTAGCCAGCCTTCTTTACCGCCGCCTCGATTCCTCTTTCGGAAACAGGTGCGCTAGACGCCACGCACACTGCCCGCGCGTGAGCGATGAGCGGTTGACGGTGCCTAGTAGGTAGCGAAGGCTTAACGGCGTTCCACCGATTCATGACAGTTACCTGAGACTCGCCCAGCTCCTCAAAATACCGAGCAAAAAGTTCCTTCATGGGTTTCAGCTTCGGGCTCGCGGCAGCGCGGCGAATGAAGGCTCGGCCCCTCGGATCAAGGACGACCCACGCCGCAGCAAGAGCCAGACTGACTTTGAGGGCGGTCGGCAGACGGGCAAGAAGACGGACACCGAACTTTGCTAGTGCGACCGTGGGGCCGGCGATCATTAGGAGCAGCAGGGCACCACCCACCTTGAGGGTGAGCCCCGGGCTGGCGGCACGCGCAAAATCACGAAGCAGGCGTAGCTGATCGACGCCAATGACGTGAGCCCCCATCGCCCGCAGGTGGTGGTCTCGTGTGTAGACGGCGATGCCGCCGAGCTCGTGCGCGAGTTCGGAATAAGGAACGTCCTTCGGATCGGCAGCTCCCCGCGCGCCCTTGCCGGATGGCTCATAGAATCGGATTGCTGAGCGATACTGAGCCCAGGCGGCTCGCAGGCTTTCGAGCGACAAACGTTCTCGTTTGGAAATGACAGGGAGTTTTTCGTTAACCTCGTCTTCTAGCCATGGCGGCGCATAAGCGACGACTGTCCCGGCTGCCACCAGTTCCTCAAGTGCGCTTCGTACCGGAGCCGACCGTCGGCGCCTGACGATCCACCTGAGTTCAGCGAGAACCGCGCTCGCATCTACCACCAGCGGCACTTGGGCCAGCTCGGTGAAGCTCACGCGCAGGTGGGGGTGGCTCGCAAAGAAATCATGCCACCGTGCTAGCGAATCAGAGGGGAACGGCGGTACTGCGGATGCCACGCCTACAGCTCCTGTCACACAGACACTCGGGGAGACTAAGCGTGGGTGCTCTTCGGCTCAAGTCCTCCAAGTGTCCCGCGGACCACATCGGCAACGCGTTGGGATAACGACGCGCGAGCCAGGTGCCGCGCTCGACGCAAGCTTACGCCGTCGCTTGCAACAGTGCACTTTTTCAACTCCTGGTTCTCTGCGGGTGCAATGGTCAGGAAGTGCCAGCGTCCGACACGGAGGGTCGCCACGACCCCGAAGGCTGCTACCGGACACGAGCAACGCGGTCGCACGTCTCGATCCGATTTGCCCGCTAGGTCAGCCGAATGAGTATCACCCCTGTTTGGACCAATCTGCGTGACTGGCGCGGTTCGCAAGCCGGCGGGTTTGAGGAGCTTTGCTGCCAGCTCGCTGCCTGCGAGCCAGCGCCGGCCGGCGCCGAGTATCGCCGCGTTGGCACACCAGACGCTGGTGTCGAGTGCATTTGGCGCGATCCGAGCGGCAGCGTGCGTGCCTGGCAAGCGAAGTTCTTCCTGACACCCCCGACCGCAAACCAATGGCAGCAGATCGACCAGTCCGTAGATCAGGCGATGCGCCGATACCCGGACCTGGCGGAGTATACGGTTTGCTTGCCCTTGGATCGGCCAGACCCTCGCATCGCAGGGCAGCAATCAATGATGGACCGGTGGAACACACATGTAGAGAAATGGAAGGCGACCGGACTTGCCCGCGGACACACAGTCGCCTTTCACTACTGGGGCGAGCATGAGATAGGTGAGCGCCTGGCACGTGAGGAGCATGCGGGGCGTGCGTACTTCTGGTTCTCGACATCGGTTCTGACGGCTACGTGGTTTCGCGAGCACTTCAGAGTCGCGAGAGAGAATGCCGGACCACGCTACAGCCCAGAGCTTAATGTGGGCGGGCCCATCTCCGACGTCTTCGACGCTCTGTCTCGGCATCCACGCTTCACCGAGCGTCTTCGCCGCCAGTGGGGGAAGGCGCGGCGCGAGATTACACGCACACTCCCGGCACGCGGCGATCTCAGTGCGCGTGAGCCATCCTCTGGGGAAGAACCGTTGCCGGAGCAGCTCAGAGCCGCCACGGATCGAATTAGGACGGAGGCGTCACGCGTTCGAGTGTCGCTGGAGGTCGTAGGGGCGCGTGTCGCCCACTTGGATGCGCGCCCATCGGACGTGTTGCCGCTCGCTGAGATTGAAAAGACGGTCTCTGACCTTGAGGACACACTCCGAGCCCTGAGCGCAGCGTTCGACGCATTCAGAGATGCGGCTTTGGCCATCTCGGCTAAGGTGACGCGCTCGACCTCCGAGGTCGCCCCCAGGCCAGGAGCTCCGCAGACCGACCCGCGGGAGCCTCAGCGCCGATACGAATACCAGCGGCAAGCAATCTGGCGTGCGACATCCGAACTTGGCGACCTGCGCGCACTACTTGGGGACGCAGGTGCGCTTGTTGCGAACAGGCCCGCCCTACTCCTTACCGGTGATGCGGGGACGGGGAAGACGCATCTCCTCTGCGACGTAGCGCGACGAACGATTGACGATGACGCGCCATGTGTCATTCTCCTGGGAGAACAGTTCACGCAGGGAGACCCGTGGCCGCAAATCATTCAGCAACTGCACCTGGATGTCCAAACGCCCGATCTCCTCCTGGGCGCACTTTCCGCGGCCGGCGAGGCCGCCGGAAGGCGGGCCTTGGTGCTGATCGACGCGCTGAACGAAGGCGAGGGTCGACAAGTTTGGCATCATCAACTCCCCGGTGTCTTGGCCACGATTGAGCGCTACCCGTGGATAGGCATCGCACTGAGCGTGCGGTCCTCCTACGAACCTCTTATCATCGCCCAATCGCTCCGTGGTCGCCTCACAACTGTCGAGCACCGCGGATTCACGGACCTCGAAGGTGAGGCGACGCGTCGGTTCTTCGATGCTTACGGCATCGAGCGGCCTAGTGTCCCGAGGCTCACACCCGAATTCAGCAATCCGCTATTCCTCAAGCTCTTCTGCCAAGGGATGCGGAACCGCGGTCTGTCACGAATTCCTGCCGGGCTTGAAGGCATTTCCGCAATCTTTCGCTTCTTTCTAGAGTCGGTGCAGGAGCGCCTCGCCGCGCCGGATCGTCTCGATTTTGACGTTAAGACGCCAATCGTGGAGCGAGCGGTCTCGGCGTTGGCGACAGACATGGTCGAGACCGGTAGCCAATGGGTCACGCGGGAGCGAGCGGCTCAGCTTCTCGGAGCCGTGCTGCCTCGCGATGGCTTCGAGCGCTCTCTTCTGCGCGCTCTGCTTAGCGAAGGGGTGTTGAGCGAGGAACTGAGGTCGGACAGACGGGATTCGCCCGTTGAAGCTGTGCGGTTTACTTACGAACGCCTGGCAGACCACCGGATCGCGAGCCTCTTGCTGGACGCGACCATTCGAGACGACGGAACCTTGATTCCTCCGCCATCTACCTCAAGCATCCCGACGGATGCATCGGGCCCGCCGCGCCTAGACCTGCCAACAATTTTCGCTACCCCGCAATGGCAGTGGTACTACCAGGGCATCGTCAATGCCTTGGCGATTCAGGTGCCAGAACGCACTGGACGTGAGCTTTGGGAGATATGGCCTACCGCGTTTGGTAGCGTGGTGGTCTGGGAAGCATTTCTTGACAGTCTACAGTGGCGACACCCTCGGGCCATCGGTGACGCGGCTCTTCACTTAGTCAATCGCCACGTGATGAGTCGAACGAACACTGGGGATCGTCTGCGCGACCTGCTGATGGGTGTCGCCGCGCAGCCACTACACCCCCTGAACGCTGCGTTCCTCGACAGGCTCCTTGCACCGCTCGCCATGCCTGAGCGAGACGAGTGGTGGTCGACATATGTAGCGTTTCAAGACGATGATCAAACGGCAGTGGGTCGTTTGATCGACTGGGCGTGGACCACCGGTCATGAGAGTCACCTAGCAAGCGAGTCGGTGGAGTTGGTAGCGGTGGCCCTTGCGTGGACCCTTGCGACCTCGAATCGCCGGGTACGCGACCACGCCACCAAGGCACTCGTCTCGCTACTCCACAGCCGACCCACAATTCTGCGAGGGCTGCTTGAGCGCTTTTCCTCAGTGGACGACCTATACGTGATAGAAAGACTCTACGCGGTCGCCTACGGCTGCGTACTGCGGGGAATCCCTCGTCCCGATCTTGAGGGCCTTGCCAGAGAGGTCTTCGCTCGTGTGTTCAATGCAGGATCACCACGGCCCCATCTCCTTCTCAGGGACTACGCGCGAGGGGTGGTAGAGGCGGCCGCCTCCGCAGGCTTGGTCAACGACGTGAACCTGCAACTAGTCCGCCCCCCCTATCGCAGCGATCCTCCGGGAAGTGCGCCATCTGAGGCGGAACTGCGCGCTCGCTACTACACCCCGTACCGAGCCGGGAAGGAGGACGGGTACTTCGCGCTGTGGTTCTCACTCATGTCGTCTGGTGACTTCGCCCGTTACATCGTGGGCACAAACAGTCACTCGTTTTCCTGGACCGCTCGCCCCCTCGCGGATACCTCGGTGCTCGCACCTCGGCGACGATATGAACGGTTCTTCGACGGCCTATCAGACACGGCGCGGCGACGGTGGTATGACATTCGCCGCGTGCTATCACTGAATTCATTAGCGCCCAAGCGCACGCGCTTGGGGCCCGCTCGCTTGAAGCGATGGCGGAAACAGGCGGAAGCGGCGTTCAGGGCCAGCTTACCGCCGCCCAAGCGCCAAGAGTTCGACACGGTGAAGGTGTGGGGCGACGAGCCTCTAGAACCGTACCAGTTCGACCACGAATACGCTCTGCGCTGGCTGTTTCAGCGTGTAATTGACTTGGGTTGGACGCCCGAGCGATTCGGTTGGTTCGACCGAAGCGATGCGTATCAGGGGCGGATGTCGCACCGCCGGGAGAGGATTGGGAAGAAGTATCAGTGGCTCGCCTTCCACGAATTCACAGCTCGGGTGGCCGACAACTTCGAGTTCCGAGGAGACCCTTGGGCATACGATCCCGAGTACTACGAAGGGCCGTGGCAACTCTACTGTCGCGATATCGATCCCTCTCACCTAGGAAGAGGCGGGACTGACCCGTCAATGGACCCCGGGCGCGCTTGGCACCAGTCTGTTCCGTCGCCGGATTGGCAGGGGCACATTGACGATAGCGCCTGGATTCAATTCACCAAGGACTTGCCCCACCTTGGGACCCTCGTAGCCCCTCACGATCCCACAGATGGGGCGGAATGGCTCTGGCTGAGAGGCGACATAGACTGGCGAGAACCCGAGCCCCCGGACGAGGAGGTGTTTGAGCATCCGCGAAGGAACATTCGTTACTGGATCACGGCGTTCTTCGTTAAGAGCGAAGACCGGGACCGTCTGGCTCGGTGGGCCGCCGGTCGAGACATCTACTCAATGCGAATCCATGAAACAATTTCCACGCAGCAGGTCTACTTGGGCGAGCATCCCTGGGCGCCTGCTTTCCGATCTCAGTACGCTGACCTGATCTCGAAGCCATGGAGGACGATAGGCCCCGTTCGAGTCGTGCACCCTTCTGTCACGCTGTCTTGGGAGTCCAATGGATATGACAACTCCGTGGACCACGCGCTAAGCCTTTCCGCGCCCGCCCCTGCGCTTCTCCACCCGCAGATCGGCGACTGGGGCAAACCGCGTTCCAGCGCCCGATACACAAATCCATCGTTGGTCGAGGGGGTTCCTGATGCGCTGCTCGCGCGGCGCTCCGCATTGAATGAGCTGTTGAAAGCCGCGAGCCTAGAGCTTGTTTGGCTGATGACCGGAGAGAAGATCGTCATAGGCGGCCCAATAGGGGTCGCGAGTGATACCTGGCCTGGCAGGCTCGAAATCTCTGGTGTCGGGTGGTTTGATTCGCAGGCCTGGCGAGAGCATTTGACCATCTATCTGCAGCACCCGAACGGTGAGCGAGTCAAGGTGACCTCTTGAAAGTGCACCTCGCGCCGTAGGATTTTAACGGCTAGCGCCGCTGCGGCAGGCGGAGGAGGGGGCGGGTGATGCCGAGCTCGTTGGTATCACCATGCGTCGTGATACCTCGATGGTGATGTGGGGTTTGTTCCCGGGTGTGTTCCCAACGCCCAAGAGCCGCCGTCCAATCAATGGCTTTCCAAGCAAGAGAAGTGCGGCACCTCTAGGGGTTTGACAGCCAGCCCACCGATCGTGACCTCGCATCATCCGGCGAACGCTCAGTACCCCGTCGCTGGCGTAGGACGACGCGCATGATCACAGTCCTGACATGCCGCCACCGCCAGCCGTAGAGCTCTGCGTTCGCTAGCCGATCCCCGATTGTGGGCCGAGTTCCGCACACAGTCGACAGATGTCGTTGGTTGCGTGCATGGTGGAGGCTCGACGAGACGGACGGGGACAACCATGCGCGGACGATCTAGTCAAGGATGACGCCACCTACCCCAGGGCGCCGATCGTTGGAGGCATTCAATCTTTCGCGCTGAACCAGCAAGAGAGTTGCACTAGCGTCCGTTTCACCACACCGGGATCATTGCGACCCCACCTTGAGCCGCGGTGCCGTCACGCTGTCCACATCAGCGTCGGTTCGGAGGATACGGGGCGTGAGGAAGAGGTACAGTTCGGTCTGGTTCTTGGTCCGAGACCCGCTCCCGAAGAGCCCCCCGATGATCGGGATGCCGGACAGAATCGGAATCCCGCTCTGGGTGTGGTCGATCTGCTGATCCCGCAGGCCACCGATCACGATGGTTTGCCCGTCCTTTACCAGCAGTTGCGTTTCGGCCTCGCGCGTCGAAATCACCGGGGCATCGAACTGGGTCTCGCCCGTGGCCTGGTTGACTTCCTGCTGGATCAGGAGGGACACGTACCCGTCCTGATTGATCGTCGGCTTGACGGTGAGCTTCGTCCCCACGTCCCGGTACTCCACTACCTGGTCACGGGTCGGGGTGTCCGTCGGGAGACTCCGACTCACCTGCACGAAGGGCTGTTGGGATCCGACGAGGAAATGCGCTTCGGTGTTGTTGGAGGCGAGGAGCACGGGCCGCGAGACAATCTCCACGTCCCCCTTGGAGGCCGCCGCCGAGAGCGTCGCGCTCACGTCCGCGTGCCCCAGGTGCATGATCTGGACGACGAGGTCCCCGAGGCTCGCACCCGTACTCGAGCCGCTGATGGTCCCGGCCCCGTGGCCGATGCCCGCCGGGCCTGCGGCGAAACTCCCCCCGAGTGAGAAGCTCCGGTCGTGCCGGGCCTCGACAATGAGCACCTCGATCAGCACTTGGAGGGGCCGGATGTCGAGCTGGTCCACCGCCTGACTCAACACGTCTTCATCGGCCGCCGAGGCGCGGATCAGCAAGGAGTTCGTCATCTCGTCTGGGACGATGGTTACCGGACCGGAGAGCGAGGCGGGATGGCCCGCCGGAGGAGCCGATGATGCCGCCGGCGTGGGCCCCGCCGGGGGGACGACGTTCCGCCGCAGTTCGTCGGAAAGCGTGCCGGTCGAGAGCCCTGCGTGGCCCGAGAACTCGCCCCCGCCTCCGAACAGCAGGTTCAGGGTCAGCGCCACATCCGCCGCGTGCGCGTGCTTCAGGCGGATCACGAACAGCTCAGGGGTCCCGGTCTGGCTCGCGGCGCCCGCCGACGCACTCGACGCGCCGCCGCCGCCGGGCGCGGCGTGCGGGGCCACACGGAAGAACGCCGAGTCCTCCGTCAGCTCCAGGTTCTGGGCCTCGACGATGCCGCGGAGGTAGGTCGCGACGCTCGCGCGGGGCACGGGCCCAGGGGTCTCGAAGGTGACCGGAGTGGCGGGGATCGCGCCCACCAGGACGGGCTTCGTGAGATAGCGGCCGAGGCTCTGGATGACGCTCCGAATGTCGGTCTGGACGAAGTGGATCGTGAGCGAGTCTCGGTCCACGCGCACGCCCGACGTGTCTTGGCCGGACAGATACCCGGCCGGCGCCAGCACCAGGGTCGCCGCCAACGCTCCGCGGGCGAGGATCGCAAACCTCTTCGTCATGGCGACGGCTCCTTCACGCGGAGGATCCAGGTGGTGTCCATCCCCGAGACGACGACGCGGGAGGCCGAGATCTCCCGCACCAGCAAGGGCCCGATCACATCGCCCGTCCGAACCACGCGCGGTCCCTCGACGCCTGGCAGGCCGATCAGGACCGCCGTCCCACCCCCCTCGTCCCAGACGATGCCGGTGCAGGCGAGCGCGGGTTTCGGCGGCGCCGGTGCCAGCGCGGTCGCGACGGTCGCGGGGTCATAGCTCACCGGGGCCGTGCGATGGTCGAGCCGGAAGGGGTCGTCGCGCCCGGCGATGGTGGCGAGCGAGTCCACCGGGAGCGGCGGGCGGGCGGTGCCGGAATCGGGGACAGCGGGACCCTGGTCCAGCGTCACCACCGGCGCGAGGGGCCACACCACCAAGCGCAGGACAAGCCCGGCGCCCGCCGCGCCCACGATCGCGAGAGCTACCCGGATCATCGCGACGTTCCCCCGCTCGGTCGGAGATACCAGCCGTCCACCGTGACATCGATTGCCAGGACCTCAGGCGCGCGCCCGTCCGTGGCGGGCGCCGGTGCGGCGACCCGCATGCTTTGCACCGCCAAGGCGGGGGCCCCCCGTTCGAGAGCGTGCACAAGACCCACGAGCCCGCGCATGTCGCCCTGGAGCTGGGCGTGGACCCGGACCCGCCCCAATCGTCCCGCCACCGTATCGGCATCCACGGGACCGGTCGTCACCACCTTGAGGTGGTGTCGCTCGGCGGCGAGACCGAGCAGCGTGGCAAGGCTCGCGGCGGCATCGCCCGGGGTCGAATCCGCCACGAGGTCCGGGGCGAGCGCGACCACGGCGTGCGCCAGCACGCCCGCGGAATCGCGGAGCGCATCCACGCTCGCGAGGTCGGCCCGCGCTCGCGCCAGGAGGGCGGCCCGCTCCCGCAGGTCGGCCTCGGCCGCGCGAGCGGTGCGGATCGCAAAGGGCAGCACGCGGAGGACGATGACGGCTGCCAGAACGGCGCCCCCACCCCAGAGCAGCGCTCGACGATCGCGGGCCGTCACGGGGCGGCTCCGAAAACCAGCGTGAAGCGCTGCCAGTCGTGTCCCGCGACCGTTTCCCGCACCACGGGACCGTCCAGCCGGGGCGAAGAGAGGCCGCCCGCGCGCACCAGGGCCCGCATTACGCTGCCGGGATCCCGCGCCCACCCCGACACCGTGCCCGCGCCGCCCGCGCGCCACGCGAAGGACGAAAGAACCGAGGAATCCGGCAGGACGGAGGCGATGGCCGCTAGGGCCGCGGTCGCCTTTCCGCGGTCCGCCTTGCTGACGCGGAGGGCGGTCACCGTCGCGGCGGCGTCGCCGAGCTGCCGCCGGGCCGCGAGGACGCTCGCGAGGGGGGTGCCGAGGGCCTGCAACTCCCGCTCGACCGCTCGGCGCTCAAGGACGAGTCGCGCGATGAACGCGGCCCCGGCGACGATCCACAAGCCGGCGGCGATGCCCGCCAACCATCGCACCTGGACCCGCTGCGCGCGCCGGCGCTGGACCCGGACCCCGGCGGGGAGCAGGCAGAGATCTGGCGCCCCCGCGGGCGCAATCGTCTCCAGCACAAGCCCCGCGTCTTTCGCGCCAGCCGCAATCGCCTCAAGCCACGGCTCTTCCGCACCCGCCGCGCGCACCACGCGCCGATCGCGCGGGCCCTCCCAGGCCGCGTCCGTCACCAGCGGATGGCCATTCTTCCGGAAGAACTGACCGGCCTGCGCCGCCACCACGTCCGCCAGGTCCCGGGCCCCGAGCCTCGGGAGATCGGCGAGCACTCGAACCTGCGCGAGCGGGGGCTCGAGAATCGCGCGCACCCGTTGCTTCCCGCGGTCCCGCGGCGCCTCGGCGGCGAGCCGCGCGATCGCGTCGCGCAAGTCGTCCGGCGTGGCGAACCTGGTCTCCGCGAGCCACGGATCCTCCCCTGCGCGGTGCCATTCCGCCCGCACGATGGTCCGGGAGACCGTGAGGTGCAGCGCGCCGGCGCTCATTCACTCTCCCGCCGCACGACCGCGAGTCGCCCCTCGACGGGCACCACCGTGAGCGTCGCGGCCGCCGTCAGGGGCGATTGGCGAACGCCGCCGACCGCGCGCTCGATGAGCACGGGCGGTGCGAACACGGCCGAGCGTACGAACGCCTGATAGGCGGCGTCGAACCGGTGACGCGAGGCGCCTCCGAGCCGCGACGCGAGCTCATCCGCGCTCGAAATGGAGTGGACGGCGCGCGCCGCGGTGATCGTCCACAGCGCGTCCGCGCCGATCCCGGGCAGCGTGGCGAGCACCGTGGGTGATGCCGCATTCACGTTGACGACGCCGGGCCCCCGCGTCGTGATGAACGCATCGACGGCGGCGACACGCTGTGAGGTGAAGGCGGGGAGGTCGCGCAGGGCGGCGGTCGCAGAAAGCGGACGGGCGTCGTCAGCCTCGGCCACCATCGAGTCCACCGCGAGGGAGCCGATCCCCACGGACCTGAACAGCGCGCGCAGCGCACTCGTGTCCGTCGTGTTGATGTTGAGCCGAGCGGTCGGATCGTCGAGGGTTGCCGTACACCAGGTGCCGCGACCGAGATCGACCGTATCGAGCGCGCGAAAGGCTGGGTTGCGGGCGTAGCGGGCCTCGACGATCGCGAGACACGCTTCCCGCGCCCACGCCGCGCGCGCGAGGAGGATGCGGTTCCGGGTCGCCGCGCTGCCCGTCCGCGCTACGGCGAGCGCCGCCCCCGCGAGCGCCGTGACGGCCACCAGCACCCACAGCACCGCGAGCAAGGCGAACCCATCGCGCGTTCTCATCCGCGTGCCTTGACCAGGAGCAGAATCGTATCCACCGCGGTCGGCGGCGGCCCCCCGCGCGCGATCCGCAGCCGCACGGCGAGCGGCGCTGAGACGGGGCTGATCCACTCCCGCACCCAGCGGGTCTCCGCGCCGGGTTCGAGGAGGTAGTCCAGGCCGAGGTCCGTCACGCTGTCGGCGAGGACGATCGGATCCCCGGGGGTGAGGGTCGCTGTAAGACGACCCGTCCGTGCGCGCAAGACCACGCGTCGCCGCTCGAACCAGCCGTGCTCTGTCTCGAGCCAGGTTGAAAAACTCAGCTGACTGGACTCGCCGTCGAACGGCCCCGCGGAATCCTGTCCCACCTCGAGCGACAAGAACGCTGCCGCGAGCCAGCGGCGGGCGTTCGTCTCCCGATCCAGGTTCTCCTGGGCTACCACGAGGCGTCGACTCCCGTCCACCACCCCCGAGAACACGGCGTGCGCGAGGAGGAGGACGACCGCGGCGAGCGTGAGGGCCACCAGAACCTCGATCAGGGTGAACCCCGTCCCATCACCGCGCATCGACAGGCTCCGCGCGATACACGACGGTCACCAGATCCTCGACATCCGGCGCCGTGGCACGGCTGAGGGCCACGCGATAGAGCGTGCGCTCCGGCCGCTCGACATCGACGACAAACTCCCCCACCGGATGGTGGCCGAGGCGGACGTCCAGGTCCTCGCGATTGAGCAACGTGAACGCCCCCAGCACACGTTCTTCAGCGACGAGCTCACGCTCGCGCGCCGCGGCGCGCCCCGCTCCGATGAGCCCTTCCTGGACCAGGCTCACGAGCGAAAGACCAGCCGCACCGAGAATCGCGATGGCCACCAGCACTTCGAGCAAGACCACGCCGCGGCTATTCACGGGGGACGCCCGTGAGAGGATCAACCCTCGCGCCGAGGGCGCGACCGTCCGGGAGGAACAGCACTGAGTGCCGAACATCGGGCGCAGGAGAAGGCAGGGTAGCGCGGACCGTATCGCCAGTGCGAATCGCCTGGTCGCGCGCTTCTCTCAGCGCGCGCGCTGACGCCGCCTCCCGGGGCGCCCGCAAACTCGCGAGGGCGACGGTGCTGACGCCGAAGACGAGCGAGAGAATCGTCAAGACGACGAGCATCTCCACGAGCGTCACGCCCCGCGTCCCCGCCGCCGACCTCATAGTCCACCCGGCCGCAGGGAATAAACCGCCTGGAGCAACGCCGCCGCGACGAAGGCCACCAATCCCCCGAACGCCACGATCAGCGCGGGCTCGAGCATCGTCACCAGGGTCTTGAGCTGGCGCTCCGATTCCCGCGCGGCGAGGTTGCCGGCCCGGGCCATCATCTCGGGCAACCGCCCGCTTGCCTCGCCCACCGCGACGAGCTGCAGCGCGGCGGGAGTCGCGGCTCTTTCCCGCTCCAGCGCGCGAGCGAGCGGCTCGCCCTGCGCCACGCGCTCCCGGGCCTTTCTCAGGGCGTCCCCCACCGCGAGATTGCCGGCCGCGTCGCTAGCGGCCTCAAGGGCTGCGAGGAGGGGCATCCCGGCCGCGAGCATGCCACTGAGGGCGCGCGTCACGCGGGCTGTGGCGAGGCCAAGACGCAGTGAGCCCACGACGGGGAGCCGGAGCACCCAGCCATCGAGCACGCGGCGGGCGCCCGGCCGTGCGAGGACCTCCACGGCGGCGAACAGGCTGCCCGCCGCGAGCGCCACGAGCATCGGCCAGAAACGCCGCAGGAGCATCGATCCCGTCAGGAGGAGTCGTGTCGCGAGGGGAAGGGATTGGCCCAGGTCCGCGAGCAGGTCCGCGAAGCGCGGGACGACCACGGTCCCGATCACGAACACGGAGATGGTGCCAGCGACGGCGAGCAAGAGGGGATAGGCCAGCGCTTGCCGCACGCGAGCCACCAGCTCCGCCTCGTGCTCGAGATGGGCGGCGACCTGTTCCAGCGCCGCCCCGAGCCGACTCCCCCGCTCGCCAGCGCGCACCATGCCGACGACGACCCCAGGAATCGCCCCCTGCGACCCCGCGAGGGCCTGCGCCAGGCTCTGTCCCTGGTGCAAGGCCTCGCGAACGTCGGCCAGCGCGTTTCGCAGGCCACCTCGCGCGAGCGGCTCCGTCGCGGCCACGGCACGCTCGAGTGGGACGCCAGCCTCGACGAGCGCGGCGATGGAGCGGAAGACGATGGCGAGCGCTCCCCGTGGCGCGGCGGGGCGGCGGCTGGCCTCGATCCGGATGTCCAATCGCACCGGGAAGAGACCGCGGTCCGCGAGCGTCGCGGCGGCCTGCGCGACGCTGCCCCCGGCAACCTCGCCAGTCACGATCACCCCATCGGATCGGGCCGCGCGATAGCGAAACGCCGTCATGAGCCGGCCCGCACGGTCGAGTCCCGCCCGCCCCAGGACGTGATGTCCGCATCCTCCCCCGTCCCGCCGGGCTGCCCGTCGCGCCCGTAGGAGACCAGATCGTAGGCCGAGGGATTCACGAGTCCGGGGCTCACGTACACATAGGCCCGGCCCCAGGGGTCGAGCGGAATCTCCTTCTTCAGGTACGGCCCGCGCCAATTCCGGGCCGCCGGGTCGCCCGCCGGGAGGGTGCGGAGCGCCGCCAGACCCTGGGTGCTCGAGGGATAGTAGTCGTTGTCGAGGCGGTAGGCGTCGAGCGCGAGGCCGAACAACTCAATCTGCGCGCGGGCCGCCGACACCTTCGCATCGCCGACGTTCCGGAACACGAGGGGCGCGACGAGCCCGGCGAGTATGGCGATCACGGTGATGACAACCAGCAGCTCGATGAGGGTGAACCCTCTAGTGCTCCGTGACACGCAGCACCTCCTCGATCGTCGTGAGCCCCGCCTGCACCTTGGCCCACCCGTCCTGCCGGAGCGTCGTCATGCCTTGCTCACGGGCGAGCTCCCGCACGGTCGTCGCCTGGGGGGAATCGAGGACGGCGCGCTTCACGGCATCCGACACCAGCAGCAGTTCGAAGAGCCCGACCCGGCCTCGGTATCCAGTCTGCCGGCAGGCGGCGCAGCCCTTGCCCCGTTCCAGCATCACCTTGCCCACCGGCCGCTCGGCCACGAGGGCCACTGCCGCGGGGTCCGGTCGGTAGCGCTCTCGGCACTCCCCGCAGACGCGACGGACCAGTCGCTGCGCCAGGACCCCTTCCAGGGTGCCGGCGACGAGATACGGCTCGATGCGCAGATCGAGGAGCCGCGTGATCGCGCTCGCCGCATCGTTGGTGTGAAGCGTCGAGTAGACGAGGTGCCCCGTGAGGGCCGCCTGGACGGCGATCCCAGCGGTCTCCGCGTCCCGCATCTCGCCGACCATCAGCACGTCCGGGTCCTGGCGCAGGATCGAGCGGAGCGCGCTCGCGAACGTCACGCCGGCCTTGGAGTGTACCGGCACCTGGGTGATCCCATCGAGGTGGTATTCCACTGGGTCCTCGACGGTGATGATTTTCTCGGCACTTCGCTGGCGGAGGCCGAGGGCCGCATAGAGGGTGGTGGTCTTCCCCGAGCCGGTGGGCCCCGTGGCGAGGAGAATCCCATGGGGCCGCTCGGCGAGGCGGCGGAAGGCGGCGAGCGTGTCCGCCGACATCCCGAGCTCGTCAAGCGCCACCGGGCGCCCGCCCCGGTCGAGGAGGCGCAGCACCACCGACTCGCCGTAGAGCGTGGGCACCGTGGACACCCGGAGGTCGAGTTCCCGCGCATCGAGCCGGACCCGGATTCGCCCATCCTGCGGCATCCGCCGCTCGGCGATGTCCAGCTCGGCGAGGAGCTTGATCCGCGAGATGACCGCCGCCTCGAGGCCCTTGGGGGGACTCGGCATGTCCTGCAGGACGCCATCCAGGCGGAAGCGGGCCCGCAGCCCGTCGCGCCCCGCTTCCAGATGGATGTCCGACGCCTGCGCGTCGTAGGCCTCGCGGATCAGGAGGTTGACGAGCCGAATGACCGGCGGCTGGTTCGCGAGGTCGCGGGCGTCGGTGGCAGTGTCGGCGCCGCCGTCGGCATCGCCGCCGACCTCGGCCTCCAGGTCCCGCACCAGTTCCACCACGGACTCCGCCGCACTGAAGGTGCGTCGAATGGCGTCGAGGAGGTCCTCACGCGAGACGAGCACGACATCCACCGGCGCATCGTAGCTCGCGACGAGGTCATCCAACACTTCTTTCGCGGGCTCACCGACCGCCGCCACGCGCAGGCGCCCGCCCGCGACCTCGAGCGGGAGAATGCCCCAGTACTCGAGATAGGCCGAGTCGAAGGATTCGGCGATGGGCAGGGTGGGGACCAGCGGCACGGGCACGACGCGCTCCGGAGCGTTCACGCCAAGGGAGAGCGCACGGGGCGTGCCGCGGATTAGGCGACCACGAGAGCGTGGGACGCACTAGAAGATGAAGAGCGGCGCGGGGTATTTGGCTCCAATTGGCACACTTTGCACAGCGGATGCACAGCACCCTGCACATCCCAGCGTGCTCGCGCGGCCTTTGCCTGCACAGTTGCGTGTAAGTCTTGCACAAGACCGACGGGTCGTCTGCGATGAGGCCGAGATCTGCGCACGTCGAGAGTCCCACGCAAATCGCTGATGGCGGGTGTGTTTAGGAGAGGTGTACCGGCGAACGGCGCGGATGCGGCACGCGGCCTGCATTCTACGCGGCCAACCCGTCGCCCGGAGCGTTCCGTGGCTCGTCTCGCCGAATGCAGTCGTACTCTCCTCGACGCGATTCTCGCGGCTCTCGTCATCACCTTGTTCGTATCGGTCGTTGGTCCGCGGGTCGCCATGGCCCAGTGCCCTCAGGGGCCGATCCACGGGCCCGCTGCCGTCGCGGACACGGGCTGTGACGGTGCGGTATCGGTCACTCCGCACGGGGGCAACCTCGGCACTGTCACCGCGGACTCCGGCAACTACGTGACCACGTCTTTCACGGTAAAAAACATCGGCGCCGAGTCGGACAGTTTCTGGGTAACCTGCTCGAATGACGTTGCCCACACCGCCTGCGTCGGCGTGAGCGGCGGCACGCCGATCTGGCTGCGCGTTGGTCAATCCACGAACATCACAGTGACCTACAGCGCCATCGCGCCTGGGGTGGGCACGATCGGGCTCAGTGTGTGGGGATTGACCCATGGCGGGAGCGATCTTGGCTGGGACACGGTAACCGTCGTCGCGCATCCTCGTCCGCCAGTGGTAGACGTGACCCCGTACAACCCGGACGATCAGGACTTCGGCCGCTGCGCGAACGCGTGCTTTGCCGCGACTGCGAGTTTCTCGACCGTCCCTTATTTCTCACTCGGCCAGGCCCACGCGATCACGCTGGCCTACAATGGGGACCGTCAGGATCTTCGGCCCTTCGTCTTCGCCAAAGTCTACGCACCGCGCGGCTCCAGTCTCACGCCGGCCCAGTTCTGGTTCCAGGTCCGGCTCAAAGTGGGCGGTTCGTGGGTGACACGAACCCTCATCAATGGCGATACGACCCTGCACTACAACGGCTCCGCCGACACGGTGCGGCTCGGGGCCCAGCTCGCGGACAGCGATGTCACCACCGGGGTGGATTCCATGCAGGTGGTGGTCACGTCTCAGTACGGGTCTCCATGGAACTCGGTGTGGACGACCGTGGCGAACACCCGACTCGTGGTCGTCAACGAACGGACCTCGGCCGTTGCGCGGGGCTGGACCATCGCGGGCCTGCAGCATCTCTACTTGCAAAGTGACAGCTCGGCGCTGATTACCGATGGGGCTGGTTCAGCGGGGTATTTCACGCACTCGGCCCCCGGCACGTGGACCGCTCCGGCAGGCGACTTCACGAGCCTTCGCCTAATCGGCACCTCCCTCGTTCGTGCCTACCGGGATTCCACCAAGCTCACGTTCGACGCGAGCGGCCGCGAGACCCAGGTGGCGGATCGCTTCGGCAATACCACCACCTTCGCGTACGATGGCTCGAGTCGGCTGATCCAAGTCCGCGATCCGCTCTACGTCGCGAACACGGATACTCTGTACCGCCGACTCACCCTGGCTTACGGGTCGAACGGCGTATCGACAGTCACCGATGGCCTTGGGCGAGTGACCACGGTCACGGTCAACAGCACCAAGCAACTGACCCAAGTGACGGACCCAGGCGGCGGCACCACGAAATACAAGTACGACTCCGCACTGCGGCTCGACACCATCGTTGATCGTGACGCGAAGGCCTGGCCTCTCGGCTACGACGCCTACTGGCGCATTGATACCGTGGCTGGCCCGTCGGTCCCGATCAACGGCGGCAGCTCGGCGCGGCCGCGCACCCGGCTCGTGAGTTGGCAGGAGGCCGGGGTCCCCCTGTCGAGCACGACGACGAACGCGGCGACCGCACCGCGCATTGACTCCATCCACGCGCAGGTGCTGGACCCGGAAGGTAATGTCACCCTTTACACCAGCGACCGTTGGGGGCAGCCCGTCGCGGCCACGAATCCCATCGGCCAGGTCACGACCACCCTCCGAAACGGGAGCGGCCAAGTGGTGCGCATCACGTCGCCGCAGGGGGCCGTGGATTCGCTCGGCTACGACGCGACAGGATTTCTGGTCTACTCCCGCCACGGCTCCGACGACGCCATCACGTATGCCAACGGCGGCTGGGGCGAATCGAGCACGATCAATTACACCGCGTACCAGGAGACCTACTCACTCGCGTCCGGAACTGGCGCCGTGACACTGGTCAGGGGCAGCGCCGGGGACACCGTGGCGCGCTACACGTACGACACGCGCGGCCGCGCAACTCTCTACCAGGACGCCTCCGGCCATACGCATCACTACGGCTACGACGCCCAGGTCGGCCAGCGCATCGCCGACACCCTGCCCGACACCCTCGTCACCCAGAACCTGTACGACCTTTACGGCCGCGACACGGCGACCATTGTCGGGAGTCTCAAGCCCCAGATTACGCATTACGACCTACTGAATCGGGTGACGGCCCGGTACGACTCCGCCGGCGCGACACCCTGGACCTTCACTTACGACTCCCTCCGTCCCACCCAGCTGTCGAATCCTCGGGGCCTCGTGCGCACCACCCTGTACAACGCCGCCGGGTGGGCAGACAGTAGCTGGAATAGCGTGCAAGGCAGCACGGTCCTCAATCGTACCAACTACGACAAGGACGGACGGGTCACGTCAGCGATCAATCGTCGGGGCCAAACGATCAACGTCGCCTACGACTCGCTTGGGCGTCGCACCCGAATGTGGACCGCCACGCACGCCGACACGACGACGTTCAACGACGCAGCCCGCACGTTCACCAACTCTAACGGCGTCGTGACCGAGACCGCGTACTTGAACACCCTGCTGCGGCCCGACTCCGCCGTGTGGGTGTTCGCCGACTCCCTCCACCACCGCTTCAAGAAGCAATACCACTATGCGACAAGCGGCGTCGTGGACTCGGTCATCCCCACGGCGAGCGGCGACACGATTTCCCTGTGGACCCGAGGCTACGCCTACACCGGGTTTGCGGGCCACGGGTACCTCTTGTCGCGCGTAAAGTTCGGATCACACACCACGACGTACACGACCACCCTGGGACGAGACACCAAATCGCGCCGCGTCGTGGTCGACACGCTGTCTGTCCCGTACCCCGGTGGCGGCGGGGTGGCGCCGTGTACCGATGGTTACTGCTTGACCGTCAGAGTGGGACACAACGTGCTCCAGGTAATCGACAGCCAGTGGATCTCGGACACGGCCTTGAACCGCGCCGCAGGCCGCGACTATGGCCTCGATTCCCTGGGTCGGATCACACTCGAGCGAGAGGCCGTAGACACCAACACGCGGCGGACGTTTGCGTACGATGCCACGGGGCGCCTGGACTCCGTGGGCTACTACGGGGCGGGACCGCAGCTCTGCTACACGGACTCGTTGATGGGATGGAAGTGTAGCCAGAATGGCTCCATGCTGGATTCGACGCTGACCTATTCGTACGACGCCCAAGGCAATCGGACTGATCACAGTGGAACCGCAGATGTCCTGGACCGCTTACAAAGTTTCGGGGGCTTCAGCTTTACCTACGACGCCGACGGGAACGACTCGATCAAGACCGGAAACGGCCAGACCGACACGTACTACTGGAGTGCCGAAGGACTCCTCGACAGCGTGGTTGCCGGATCCACGCATTACGGCTACCGGTATGACGCATCGGGGCGACTGGTCCAGCGCTTGAACGGCGGCGCGCTCGATCGCCTGTTCCTGTGGGACGGCGACCAGTTGATGGCCGAGTTCCGATACGTGGCCGGGGGCCATTTGACCCTCGTGGCCGAATACTCCTACTACGGAGCGGATCAGCCGCACGCGGTGCGGACCGCCGGAGACAGCGTGCGGTATTTCGGCACGGACCGACTGGGAAGCGTCAACGGGCTGACGAATGCGCTAGGGTGGGCGGCCACGCTGCACTACGACCCCTGGGGCGTGACCGAACAAGCGAGCGGTGTGGCTGGCGACACGATCCGCCCGCGGTGGAAGGGGGCGTTTGCCGAACCCGCGACCGGACTCTACTACCTGCGGAACCGCTGGTACGACCCCAGCATCGGGCGGTTCCTGTCCGAGGACCCGATCGGATTGAATGGCGGAGGGAACGCCTACGCGTTCGCGGGAGACGATCCAGTCAATACCCGTGATCCGAGCGGCACCTGCGACGAAGCGCCGCCTATTGGGCAGGCGGGGGGCGTGGCCCCCCTCGGGCGCTCGGGCGGTGTGAACGAGTGCAACTTCCCGCAGGAGGATCGGCACAGCACCAACGAAGACACGCCCGATTGTTCCGACACGCGTTGTTTCGAGAATCCTGATGAATGTGGCCCGGACTGCCAGAATGTCGACGTCTCGAGGTGCCAATCCGATGGGGTATGCACGACGAGCGAGTGCCAGATCTCCTTTGGCTCCAGCGTGTGCACAACGACCATCGGGCCGTTGACGCTAGAACAGGCCGATGCCTTGAATGAGGAGTTCGGTGTGATCCGTGACATCCGGGCCGCATTGGACGGCATGACGCTTGGTTTGCTGTGCTTTGAGTGCTCGTACGGTTCGGCCCTCGTGGCGGGAACCGTGGGTGGCTTCGTGCTGGGCTTGCCAGAACAGCCGTTTTACCCTGGCGACACCATCACGATAGAAGTCTCGACCGGGACCACCTTCAGCCAAATGGGCGGCTGGTCCGAAGAGACTTGCACCATTGCTCGCCCGAACGGGCAACACATCGTTTGCTAGCCGGTCAAGGAAGATGAAGGGCAATCCGACCGTCGATAAGGTCTCGATGTGAAGACGTATTTCCGGGCAACGTCGGGGCGTCGTGTGGCCGCCGCTGCAGTAGCGGGCCCTGATTCGGAATCCGCAAGCGGCCCGAAGTATGCTTTATGAATTGGGGAGCAGAGGCCGCATGCCCATCCATAGAATCGGGGAAGCTTGGTAGCGTCCCCTTGATGAGGCTCGGGTTGCATTACGGCGCTCAGCCGGTAGGTTGAGTGGTACGAGAACGGCATAACACCCACGCAGAGGGTCAGATGCTCGACGTCATGATCGTTGTCGGTCTTGTCCTAACCCTCGCGTGGCTGACCCTGCTTGCTCGGCGGCGCGATGCCCGTCTACCTGCTCTGCTCCGTGCGTTTTCGGTGGTTGTTCTCATTCCGGCAATTGTCGTTTTATCTTTGCGGAGGGTGGACGCTTTCGCATACCCGATCTACGACCTTGTCCATGCCCTCGCAACCGCGCCGGACGCACCGTTACGCGCATCCGCGCATCCGATACAGATGCTCGCCCACGCATTAGACATCACGAACTTTTGGAGTCTGCTTGTTGCTCTCCTTTCGGCGGCCTACGCGTCGGGCGAGTTGCCCCGGATCATGGCGCGACAGCCTGATGCCACGGCGGCGAATGGGGGGTCAACTTGAACATGCAGGGAGCGTGCGGGACCGCGAACGCTGGTGGCAGTGCCGTGCTGGGAGTGCCCAATCGACCGCCTCAACACCCTCAGCGTATTCCGATGCACCCCCAGCAAGACCGCCGCTCTCCCCACGTGCCCCGCAGTCTGCCGAAGGGCCCATTCGACCGCTCGCATCTTTTCTTCCCTGGTGCGTCCCCAATCGAGGCGAGGTTCGCCGAGGTCCGGCAGATGACGTAGCTCGACGGCGTCGCTGTCAAACGCGTGCAGGTACCCCGCCCTTACCCGCTCCTTCAAGTCCCGCACATTCCCCGGATACTTCCCGGTTTCGAAAACCGTCGTAACCCCCGGCCCGAATCGCTCCGGACCCGGCACGCCGGTCTCCTTGGGACATTCCGACAGGAATTTCTGCGCGAGGAGCGGGATCTCGGCCCGCCGATCCTCGAGGCGGGGCAGGGTGACCACGCAGTGCCCCAGGCGGTACCGGAGGTCGGGGAGGAGGCGCCGCCGGGCCACCAGAAGATCAGGTGCGGCGCCCATCCCCACCACGATCCGGCAGCCGAGGGGGATGTCGCGGTCGCTCCCGACGGGGCGAAACACCCGGCGCTCAAGCGCCCGGAGCAGCATCGCCTGCAGTGACCGTTTCATAAGATGAAAGTCATCCAGCAGCAGGGTGCCCCCCGCCGCCTCGGCCAGGAGCCCGGAGCGGCTCCCCACCGCCCCCGTGAACGAGCCGCGGACGTGGCCGAAGAGCTGGGAGAGCGCGAGACTGGGATCGAGCTCGCCGGCCGTCACGTCGAGGAAAGGACCCTTTCGCCCGCTCGCCTCGTGGAGCCCGCGGGCGAAATATGACTTCCCGGTTCCGGTTTCTCCCACGAAAACGACCGGCGTGTTGGCGCGCGCGTACTGATTGATTCGCTCGAGGGCTCGGATCGTCCCCTCGGAAGCGGCGACGGCGCTGTTAAGAATGGTGCGGGTTGGCTCGACTGGATCGGCGGTTACTGGTTGCAGCGCCTCGATCGCGCGCTGGGCACGCGGAGTGGCGCGATTGCCATGCGGGTGGGTCACGGTTGTCCGCGATCGGCGCGGGTCGAGGTGCTCGCCACCACCCATCCTCCGGTTGACCGGTCCGAGGCGACAGCGTGGACGATTCAGCACTCAGGCATTCCCCGACCCGGCAAGATTCGTCCCCGATGGCGCGAATCGCAACTCGTTGGCCGAGCGCGATGTCGGGGTTCGCATCTGCGATTTGTGTCACAGGCGCGCCTCAGCTGTAGGGAGCGGCGCAACAGTCAGTTACAAACGGCAACCACCGATGTCGTCTGCGTGCATCACAAGAGAGCCCGTCCCACGGCGCCCCGCTCGCGGGGCTGAGGCTTGTGAATTCGAAGCAACGGAACTGCTCATTCGGCCAGTCGGGCGACATCTCGTGAAGCCCGAACTGCGGGAAGAAAGGCGCGCGGATTCCTAGGCCGCGGTCCCTCTTGCCGCGCGCGCTGATTTAGTTCGTCCGCGTGGACGAACAGCTGCAGAAGGAGTCGTGGGGCTAATCGCGAGGATCCAAGGTGTAAACGCCGTCTACGCCCCCTGGGGTTACATTGGGCGGCTGAGTGTCGGCGTCGGAACAACAAGACGACGGGGACCCTTGGGCCCGCCGTCTTTTCGTTGTCCTGCGTCGGTTTTACGGGCAGCGGGTCCTGAAAATGCAAATCCCTTTGCGAGATTCAGTTGACTAGCGCCCAAGCGAGCCCTGGCGGGGGGCCCTCTACCCGCTCGCAACCAGCCAGTCGTGTCCCTTCCGGTGGACTTGGGGCCCGAGCTGTGCCTCCCGCCAACGCGAGTGGTGGATGGGTTCTGATGTCCCCAACCCCGTACCCAGGCCGAGAAGAGCCTGGCAGCGCCCAACCTCTTTCAAGTCTGAGAATCGCAGAAACTCTGTTCTGGGCTGGCGTTGCCCCGCCGTTGCCGGGGTCCATATGTTATGTCACTATGCAATCCCATACGGGTATTGTGGCAGGTGATGGATAACTTGCACCTGAACGCGCCTTGGGTCGGGAGGGTTTGGTAGCGATGCGCCACGACGCACGCGCTGGACTCCCGTACGCGTTCATGCTTGCCGCGCCGCTACTGCTCTTCGTTCTTGGAGTGTTGTGGTACGTTGCCGTGTTCCTGCTGAACCTCGCGGGCATACCCGCACGAGCCCTCTTCGGCCAGTACTGCAAGGAACGGGCGCCAGACGTCTTGAACGACTAGGCGCGCCGGCCCGCCTGGGATCCGCGGGGCCGAAGCCCGCGGCCAACATCGACGTTCGCTCGGAGCGCCTTGGAGCCTCCGCGACCAACCTTCCGATGCCCCCAACACAAGGCAGCCGGGGGCCATTATTATGCAACGCCATGCGGATTTCTTGACTTCGTAACGATCCGGCGCCGAGGCCTGGCTCGATGGCAAGCTCGGCTAGACGGCCGAGAGGCCAACGTACCAGAAAGACGTGTGACCTTGGCGACACGCGTGTGGAACCGCTTCGCGCATTCCCGGTGTGTTCCCGTCCCGCTAGCCGGGAACGCGGTCGGTACGTCGTAACCAGTTATGGCACAATTATTTAAGCACGTGCACGTTCCCAGCCCGACTAGCCGCCGAGCCTCTAAGCGAGGCTGGCGTCAGTCGGGTGGACGTGCCCGTGGTCGACCGGACGAGTACTGGGCCCGGTACGGAAGGGAGCCCGCTACCCGTCTACGCGGATGCCTTTGCCCATCTCAATGAGCGTGCCGTTGTCAAGTAACGCCTTGATACGGCCCAGGATGCGGGTGCGGCGGGCCCCTCTTATGTTCTGGGCAAGCTCTTCCTCTGTGGCGGGCCCCCGTTGATGGTGGGTCCAGAACCGACGGACGCGTTGCTCGATCCGTTCATCGAGCTTTTCGTCAGTGAGGACGCGTGGTCCCCGCGTGGCCACGGTGCGGGGCTCGGTTTCCTTAAACGGCGTCCGCCCCCCCGGGTCGGACGGCTTGAAGGACCACCGACCGTCTTGTTCGGCGATCAGCTCGCGATACTGCACATCGTCGCGTAGGACGTCGATCCCCGCCGCACTGAGCCGCTCGGCTTCGGCAGGGTGGTCCGCGACCGCGGCCGCAAACCGCTGCCATGTCGCCCACCGTTCACACCGTTGCTCAATATCGCGCCAGCCAATCGGTTGCCGGAGGACCCGGGAGGTGTTGAGAACGTGGTTCGTGTTCTGGTCGCGATCTTCCACCGTCTGCCAGCGCCCTACCGTGAGGGTGTACCGCCCTGCATGGAAGACCAGCCAGCGGGCGACAGAGTCCGCGTCGACGAACAGCGAGATGTCGATCGGAGCTGGAATCTGGAAGGGGGGCTGGCCCGTGGCGAGCCGTAGCAAGCGCTCGGCCGCAAACTGCGCTTCGGCGCGGGCGATCTCTTCTTCGCGCGTCTTAATCTGGAGAGTGAGGCGGTCACCCTCGACCTTGAGAGGCTTATACGCGGCAGCGGAAATCTGCTGGAGCTTGACGTCGGGCATACTGCGCGACCACGCGACCACGGCCCTCAGTGACACGGGATCAGTGGCCGTGCGCCGGGCTTCGTCGATTACGAGCTCACGCCATTGCGCCTCTTCCGTCTCCGCGCGTTCCGTCTGTCGGCGCAGTTCTTCCGCGCGTCTTCGTTCCTCCGCCTCCCGTTGCTCCCGTGCATCCCGAGTCTGCCTTTCGGCTTTGGACTGGGCTGCCGCTGCTGCTTGCCGTTCGGCCCTGGCCATCTCCTCTGTGCGCTCCGCGTGCCACATCGTTAGAGCGTCACGCAGCTGCTCCGCATGGTCCCATTCGTAGCCGGCGGTCCTCGCCCACGCGCGAAAGTCCTCTAGCCAAGCGGCGAATTGTTCCGCCTCCCAATTCCCGAAGGGTACCTCGGCCCACGGCGCGAGCGGCGGTGCCCAGGATTCGGCAGGATCCGTTACGTTGTTGTCGCAGTACGGCATACAACCTCCGAGTGGTGAAGGAGAGGACTAAGCTTCGCCGCTCCGGACGCAAGCGTACGAAGTCTGCATGGACGAGGGGTACATCAGGTCGCTTGCGATGAGTGAGTTAGAAGTACATGTACTCCGTGCCGTCGTCTTCGACGATCCACGTCGTGTGATTGCGCCACGTGGATATGGGATCGGGGATGTTCGGCGATTGCATCTCGCTCGGGCTCACGTGTGACTCCTTTTGCAATTGGCGAAGACAAGCTGCGGATCACTAGGAATCGGGTCACGGTTCTTCTGCCCGCCTTGGATCGCTCGGCGGGTCCATTCCCGTGCCGGAACGGCTCGATGGTCGCCGCGCCTTTCGCCACGTGGTCGTCCATCAGCGTGGGAACTCGTCATGCCGCGCGCGAGCGGCAAGCAAAGTTCGACGGCACCGCGACCTCCTCATTTGCGCCCAGCCACTCGCGCACCTCGCCCGCAACGAAGACGAGGAGCCCGTCAAGCCGGCGGTGCGGGATCGGCGCCAAGTCACCCTTTGGCGCCGTGTGTCGGTACACCCAGGACCGTGGTCGACCGACTGCTTCAGCCAGCTCTCGTACGTTGAGCCTGGTCTCCGAAGGCGCGGTCCAAAGCAGTGCGGACCAGGGGGGCGCAGGGGCGTCGTGTTCCGGCGTAGATACCAGCTCGGGCCTCCCGACGACCTCGGCTACCTCGTTAGCCAGCGCCTTTGCATCCAGCAGCGTCCCAGGCGGAGCCGCCTCGAGCCATGCCAAGAGCTCACGAAGCCCTTGACTCATGAGGTCCCGCCCCCCGGATCGGTAGTTCGTGCACGTGGTGGCGACTCTCTGGTCACGTCCCGTCCCTAGGGGGGTCAGAATGCGTGGAGTGGGGCCGCCTTTGTGGGTCGGTTGGCAATCCATGATAGGCCTCCTTGGAAGCGATGTGGTCGGACAAGCGATGGCCCCCGCAACGCGCGGGGGCCGCAGTTCTACTAGGTACGGGTTTGCACGGGTCGGAAAGCGACGTTTTTTTCCTCTAGGCGGCCAAACCTGCGCGCCGCAGACGTTCGAAGGCGCGGTTGAGCACTTTATTGAACGCCGTGGCGCTCATCTTGAGGCGGGCTGCGGTACGATTGCGGTCGCCGTGCTCACCACCGGTTGCGAGGAAGGCCAGGAAGATCTTGCGCTGTTTCCGGAGCAGGAGAGGAAGCGAGCGTATCGCCACCCGCCGCAGCCTAGGTGGCAGGGCATGCACGGCCGGTCGTTCCTCGGCAGTTAGGTCTCCCACGTCGCGTTCCACGAGCTCAGCGTCGTAGGCCGCCTCAACGTCGGAGAACGCCGAGTCGCCGGCTCCTTTGGTCTCGGCCCGATCGGACTCCCAAAGGGCTTCCGTCTTCTCCGGACCCTGTAGGTCCTCCCGGTACCGGGCCTCGAGATCCTGCTGGGCGTGGAATATTGCCCGCCTAATGAGCCAGTCGCGGTACAGCTCCCACCAACCGAAGGCTCCGGGTGGATGGGGCCCGCCCACGAAGCTCTTCAATCGGGCGTCTAACCCAGCGGAAGAGCCCCCGAGCTTTGTCCAGTGCGCTTTGAGGTCCCGCACCGCCTTCTGACCCCCGAAGACGACGCCCAGCCGCATCAAGATCGGCTCATGATCTTCATAGATCGCAAGGAGCGTCCCGGCGACCAGAGCATCGCGCTTTGCGGAGCCGTAAGTGATTCGCTTCGCTCGCTCCTCGGACCTCTTCGCTTGAGCTGCGAGACGGATGGCCAGCGCCTTTGTATGCAGCGCCGTGGCTCGGTCTAGTTCGGCTTCCGTGCGGGCTATAGCCCGCTGCTCCATTGCAATACGACGCAGCACGTCTCTGAGGCGGGCAGGCACCCTCCAGCTGCGCATGAGCCACCCGGCGACCCGCGTGAGGGCCGCATCACGGTCGACGGCGGACCGCCGGTCGCGGACAAGCTCAACATCGCGAGCGAGGTAACCGAAGCCAGGTTCGGGTGGACCTTCGCGCCTACGGAACGCCCGCGCGGCCTCAACGGAGCCAATTGGCCTGAGGATCGGGAGGATGTCTTGGAGGCCCTCCTCCTCGTGTCCCCTGAACAGTGCC
>Ga0209178_1000061_pt1 | contig 27896 bp, 24 predicted proteins | sample GAAS200_FD_187521 | JGI IMG/M metagenome (GOLD analysis project Ga0209178, IMG submission 187521) | Agricultural soil microbial communities from Georgia to study Nitrogen management - GA AS200 (SPAdes) (version 2) | ecosystem: Environmental > Terrestrial > Soil > Agricultural land | place: USA... | reverse complement strand
CGGGAAGCTCCCCATCCAGGTCTCGATCGCCTTGCGTCCGCTCACCAGCTTTTCATTGGGCGGCATGAACCGCGCGTCCGCCGCGAACAGCGCCGAGGCGCCCGCCCAGTCCTTGCGCAGCACCCGCGCCGTGAACGAGTCCGCCTCGGCCCGGTTGGCCGTGCGGTCCGCCTCGGTGAACTGCGGCGCCTTGGGCCCGCAGGCGAGCGCCGCGGCACCGAGCGCGATCATTGGAAAAAGGGAAGGACGCATGAGCCGTCTCCTGGTGAGAGTGGTCGAGCGTGCCGGCGCGAAGCTACCCGCGCCCACCCGCGCGTCAAGGTGTAGACCGCGCCGCCGTGACTTTGGTCACGGCACATCTCCCCCACGGTATCAGCCCTTTCCCGACCTGTCCCCGCCCGACTCGCACAGCATATTTCCCCCCGATGCCCCGCCGCTCCCGCAAGCCCACCGCCGATCCCCAGGCGCTCGCCGAACGCCTGGAGTCCGACGCCTATTACCGCGAAATCTTCGACCTCGCGTCCATCGGCATCTACCAGTCCGCGACCGACGGGAGGATCCTCACCGCCAACCGGGCCCTCGCCCGCATCCTCGGTTACCCGTCGCCCGAAGCGTTGCAGAAGGAGAACATCGCCCAGGTCTACGCCGACCCCGCCCAGCGCGCCCGGCTGATCGCCCAGTACGAGCCCTCCGGGGAGGCGGTGGATCTGGAGGTCCAGTGGCGCCGCCGGGACGGCACCCCGATCTGGATTCTCCTCTCCGCCCAGGCCATCAAGGACGACAAGGGGATCACCCGCTACTTCGAGGGCTTCGTCCGCGACATCACCGCCGAGCGCGCCGCCAAGCGCGCCCAGGAGGCCACCTACCAGATCTCCGAGGCGGCGAACTCGGCGCGCAACCTCACCGATCTCCTGGCCGCGGTGCACCGGGTGGTGCTGGGCCTGATGCCGGCGACCAATTTCTACGTCTCGCTCTACGACGAAACCACGCGGATGCTCTCCTTCCCGTACTTCGTGGACGAGCGCGATTCCTGGGACGCGCCGCGCCGCGTCGGCCGCGGCCTCACCGAGTACGTGCTCCGCACCGGCGAGCCCCTGCTGGTGACGCCCGAAGTCCATCGCGCCCTCGAGGAGCACCAGGAAGTGGAGCTGGTGGGCGAGCCCTCCGTGGACTGGATGGGCGTGCCGCTCAAGGTGGACGAGCGGACCATCGGGGTGCTGGTGACCCAGAGCTACACCGAAGGGGTGCGCTTCGGGGAGCGGGACCTGGCCGTCCTCAAGTTCGTCTCCACCCAGGTGGCGATGGCGATCGAGCGCGCCCGGGCCGCCGAGCGGCTCACCGCCAGCGAGTCCAAGTACCGGCTGCTCTTCGAAGCCAACCCGCACCCGATGTGGGTCTACGATCTCGAGACCCTGCAGTTCCTGGCCGTCAACGAGGCGGCGGTGCGCGAGTACGGCTACTCCCGCGAGGAGTTTCTGAAGCTCACCATCAAGGACATCCGGCCGGTCGAGGACGTGCCGCGCATGGTCGCGCACCTGCGCGAGCTGGGACCGGGGCTCAAGGCCACGGACCGCTGGCGCCACCGGCGCAAGGACGGAACGGTGCTGGACGTCGAGATCTCCTCTCACGAGATCGAGTTCAACGGCCGCCGGGCGCGGATCGTCCTGGCCCACGACATCACCGAGAGTCTCCGCGCGTCGGAGCGCCTGCGGCTCTCGGAGAAGAAATACCGCCTGCTCTTCGACGCCAACCCCGAGCCGATGTGGGTCGCGGACGCGCGCACCCACCGCTTCCTCGCGGTGAACGACGCGGCCGTGGAGCGCTACGGCTACTCCCGGGAGGAATTCCTGGGGATGACGATTTTCGAATTGCGCACCCCGGAGGCGGAGCGGGATCTGCGCGCCTACATCGCCTCGCCGGTGCCCGAAACGGGACGGATCGCGGAAGTGAAGCACCGCACCAAGGACGGCGCGGTGCTGGACGTCGAAATCGTCCATAACACCATCGACTTCGACGGCCACGAAGCGTGGCTGGTGCTCGCCAAGAACCTGACCGAGCACAAGCGGCTGGAAGCCCAGCTCCGGCAGGCGCAGAAGATGGAAGCGGTGGGCCAGCTGGCGGGCGGCGTGGCGCACGACTTCAACAATCTCCTCACCGCCATCCTCGGCTTCAGCGCCATCCTCGAGGCCGAGCTCCCCACCGACGATTCGCGGCGGGCCGGGGTGGCCGAGATCACCTCCGCGGCCCACCGCGCCGCCGCGCTGACCAGCCAGCTCCTCGCGTTCTCGCGCCAGCAGATGATCCAGCCCCAGATGCTCGACCTGAACGCCGTGGTGCGGCAGATCTCGGGAATCCTGCACCGGGTGATCGGCGAGCACATCCATCTCGTCGCGACGCTCGCGCCCGGCGTGGCGCCGGTGCATGCCGACCGCAGTCAGCTGGAGCAGGTGGTGATGAACCTCACCATCAACGCCAGGGACGCGATGCCCGAAGGCGGCGCGCTGGGCATCGAGACCAGCCGCGTCACCCTCGACGAAGTGCGCGCCCGCGCCATCAGCGGCGCCGAGCCCGGGGACTACGTGATGCTGTCGGTGAGCGACACCGGCGTCGGCATCCCGCCGGACGTGAAGCACCACCTCTTCGAGCCCTTCTTCACCACCAAGGAGCAGGGGACGGGGCTGGGCCTCGCCACCGTGTACGGCGTGGTACGCCAGAGCGGAGGGTTCGTGACGGTGGAGAGCGAGCCCGGACGGGGGAGCACCTTCCGGGTCTACCTCCCGCGGGGGGACGGTGCGTCCCTCCCGGCTACCAGCGCCGCCGCGCCCCGGGAGCTCCGCGGCACCGAGTCGGTCCTGCTCGTCGAAGACGACGCCGCGGTGCGGCGGCTCGCGCGCGCGGCGCTCGAGAGCTACGGCTACCGGGTGATCGAGGCCGACGCCGGGGCCCGGGCGCTGGTCGCGGCGCGCGGGGAGCCGATCGACCTCCTGCTCACCGACGTGGTGATGCCGGGAATGCGGGGCGGCGAGCTGGCGGAGCGGCTCCGCGCCGATCGTCCCCAGCTCCGGGTGTTGTTCATGACGGGCTACGCGGCGGACGCGGTCACTCCGCCGCATCCGCGTTCCGCGGGGGCGCTCATCCAGAAGCCGTTCACGCCGGAAGCGCTGGCGGCGCGGATCCGGGACGTGCTCGACGGCCTGCCATCCTGAAGGGTCCTTCACCAAGCCTTCATCACCTGCATCGGCCCCGAAGCGCAGACTCCAGGTGACCTCGCACCCGGAGTGCGGCCATGCAATCAGCTTCGTCGGTTCAGTCGTCCTTGCGTTCCAGCCGCCGCGCGCCCGGGAAACGGGATGATCTCTACCGCGCGTTCTTCGAGGCCAGTCCGGATCCGATGTGGGCCTTCGATCCGCTCACCCTCGAGTTCCTCGACGCCAACGAGGCGGCGCTGCGCCGCTACGGGTACTCCCGCGAAGAATTCCTGAGCCTCACCGCCGACGACATCCGCCCGGCCGAGGAGATCGAGCATTTCCGCGCTCGGATCGCCGAGCCCCGGGAAGGCGTGGTGGACGCCGGGACCTTCCGCCACCGGGCCCGCGACGGCTCGGTGTTCGAGGTCCGGGTCTCCTCGCAGGACGTGACGCACGGCGGCCGGCGGGCGCGGGTGGTGGTGGCGGTGGATTCGAGCGAGCGCAACAGCCTCGAGGCCCAGCTCCGGCACGCCCAGAAGATGGAAGCGGTGGGCCGCCTCGCCGGCGGTGTGGCGCACGACTTCAACAACATCCTCACCGCCATCAGCGGCTACAGCCAGCTCCTGATGGAGGATCTGGGGCCGAGCGATCCCCGGCGCCAGGACGCGGCCGAGATCCAGAAAGCCGCGTCGCGCGCCGCCGCGCTCACCCGCCAACTGCTCGCGTTTTCGCGGCGCCAGGTGCTGCAGCCACGGGTGCTCGATCCCAACCACCTGATTTCCGAGATGGAGCAGTTCCTGCGCCGGCTGATCGGCGAAGACGTGGAGCTGGTGGTCGATCTCGATTCGGCGGTGGGCACGGTGCGCGCCGATCCGGGCCAGCTGGAGCAGGTGATCATGAACCTGGCCGTGAACGCGCGGGACGCGATGCCCGGGGGCGGACGGCTCACCATCTCCACGGCGGCGGCCCGCCTCAAGCGCGCGCCGGCTTCGAGAGGCGGCGGGTGCCGCGGGGAGTGCGTCCGGATCACGGTGCGGGACACCGGGCACGGGATGAGCCCCGAGATTCGCGCCCACATCTTCGAGCCGTTCTTCACCACCAAGGAGAAGGGGCAGGGCACCGGCCTCGGACTCTCGACCGTGGACGGCATCGTGGAGCAGAGCGGCGGCTACATCGAGGTCGAAACCCGCCTCGGCCAGGGGACGGCGTTCCACCTGTACTTCCCCCGCCAGAGCGGGGACGCCGAGCGCCGCCCCGCCCTGCCGCCGGCGGTGCCGCGAACCGGAAGCGCCACCATTCTCCTCGTGGAAGACGAAGCCGCGGTGCGTGACGTCGCGAGCGAGGCCCTGCGGCGCCGGGGGTACCGCGTGATCGAGGCCGAAGGCGCGGCGGCGGCCGCCACGCTCGCCCAGCGGACCGCCGAGCCCATTCATCTCCTGCTCACCGACGTGGTGCTCGCCGACCAGAGCGGGCGGATCCTCGCCGATCAGGTGGTCCGCACCCGCCCCGACACGCGGGTGCTGTTCATGTCCGGTTACACCGACGACGCGGTGCTGCAGCGGGGAGTGCTGGGGACGGGAGTCGCCTACCTGCAAAAGCCCTTCACGCCGGACGTGCTGGTGGCGAGGATACAGGAAGTGCTGGCGGGGAGCGAAGCTCCTACGGCTTGAGGCCGCGCCACACCACGGCGCGGATGTCCGCCGAGCGCGCCGCCCCGAACTTCTGCGCTTCGGCCAGCAGTCGCAGGTAGTCGTCCTTCCATTCCGCGGGCAGGTGCTCGCGGAAGTAGCCCGCGGTCATCACCTCGCCCCGCGCCTGATCCGATTTTCCGAAGCCCACCGCCGTCACGTCGCCCAGGAAGCAGGTCGAGCTTCCGGTGTCCATCACGTTGGCGACGCGGCACTCGAAGTGGGCGTAACACTCATCGAGCACCGGAGCGCCGTTGGCGCCGGCGTGGTGGGGAACGCCGGCGAGCTTGTCGCGATCGCGCCCCGACACGAAGCCGAGCCGGTGGATCAGGTCGTACTGGTCGCGGCGGAGCAGGTGGAGCACGAAGCGCCCGCTCTCGAAAATGAGGTCGTGGCTGAAGTTGAACTTGTGGATGTAGACCGAGAGCCGCGGGAAGCCGGGCACGATGGACGCCCGGATCGCCGCGTCCGAAATCATCCCGTTCCGCTTCCCCTTCCACTCCGACGTGATCGCCACCACCGGCGAGGTGAGGTTGCGCAGGAGCTGATAGGTCTCGTCGGGGGCGATGGGGCGCATGGCTCAAAATATAGGCGGGCCGGGGCCCGGGGCGGCCCGCCGGGCACCGGGGCGTCACTGCCCTTATAATGAAGGGTGGCTCACACCGCACTGCTCGACCGCCTGCGCGAGCATCTGGATCGCGCCCGCCTCTTCCGCCGGCCCGGCACCGCCATTCTCGCCGTGTCCGGGGGCGCGGATTCGGTGGCGCTCCTCGACCTCTTCGCCTCCCTCGCGCCCGAACGATCGCTCCAGCTGGTGGTGGCGCACGTGGATCACGGAATCCAGAGGGACAGCCGGACGGTCGCACAGATGGTCGGGGATCTGGCCCGGCGCTACCGGGCGGGCTTCGAGCTGGGCGAGCTGCACCTCGGGGCGGACGCGACGGAGACCGGCGCCCGCCACGCGCGCTACGCCTGGCTGCGCGAACTGCGCCGCCGCACCGCCGCCCGCTGGATCGTCACCGCCCATCACGCGGACGATCAGGTCGAGACCGTCCTCCTGCGCGTGCTCCGGGGCAGCGCGCCCGCCGGACTCGCCGGCATGCGACCCCGCGCGCGCGGCGGGCTGGTGCGCCCCCTCCTCGCCTTTACCCGCGCGGACCTCGCCGCCCACGTCGCGGCCCGCGGCCTCCCCCGCCACGACGATCCGGCCAACCGCGATCCCCGGCACCTCCGCTCCTGGGTACGGACCGAGCTGCTCCCGCTTCTGGTCGCGCGGCTCGGCGAGCGCGTGACCGCCGATCTCAAACGCGCCGGACGGTTCGCCGCCCTCGACCGCCGCGCCTGGGACGCGGCGCTGGAACTCGTTCCCGATCTTGGCCTTCACGCCACGGACGGCGCCTTCGACGTTGCCCGCGCTTCACTCGGCCGCTATGATGCAAGCTTGAGCGTCGCGCTGCTGCGCACCGCGGCCCGGCGCGCCGGACTGGTGCTCGGGCCCGATCGCGCGCGGCGGCTCCTGGACCTCGCCACCCGCCCGTCGGGACGGCGGATCGAGCTGGGGGGCGGCTGGATCGCCGAGGTCGCGTTCGAGCGCCTGCGCGTGACCCGGGGATTCGCCTGCGCGGCGGAACGGATCGTGGCCAGTTCGGAGCAGGGAAGCGGGATCTTCGGGTCGTTTCTCGTGGACTGGCGGCCGGAGCCGGCGCCCCGGGCGCTCGACCGGAGCGGGTGGACCACCTGGGTGCCGGCGGACGCGCCCTGGGAAGTGCGGGCGCCCCAGGCCGGCGACCGGCTGGTGCCGCTGGGCGGCATCGGGCACCGGCCCCTGCGGCGGCTCCTGATGGAAGCGCGGGTGCCGCGCGGCGCGCGGGGCGCCTACCCCGTGGTGGCGCGCGGCGAAACCATTCTCTGGGTGCCCGGCATCTGTCGTACGGCGGACGGGCTCCCCGATCCCGGAACTCCGGCGGTGCGGCTTGACGTTACCGAGCACGGAGCAGCTGAAGCAGACCGGCGGGCGTAAGCTCGCCCGGATCGTCTTCGACGAGCGGACCATCGCCCGCCGGGTGGCGGAGCTGGGCCGGGAGATTACCGACGCCTACCCGGACGGCGAGCTTCTGGTGGTGGGACTCCTGAAAGGGAGCTTCATCTTTCTCTCCGATCTGGTGCGGAAGATCGAGCGGCCCCTGCAGGTGGACTTTCTGGTGGCGGCGAGCTACGGCGCCGGCACCGTCTCGAGCGGGAACGTGCGGCTGCTGTACGATCCCGAAACGGCGCTCGAAGGGAAACATATTCTCCTGGTCGAGGATATCATCGATACCGGGAAGACGCTCCAAAAGCTGCAGGGCCTTCTCGAGACCCGACGGCCGCGGAGCCTGGAGATTTGCGCATTGCTGGACAAGCACATCGCCGTTCCCGAGCTGGCGCCGAAATTTCTCGGCTTCGACGCGCCGCCACTGTTCCTGGTGGGGTACGGGCTCGATCACGCCGAAAATTTCCGGCACCTGCCGTACATCGCGAGTCTGACCTAGATGGCGAACCGCATGCCGCCGCCGCGTGACTTCAGCTGGGGCCGGGCCTTCCGGATGCTCTCCTTCTGGGCCCTGCTCGCGGTGCTGGGCGTCGCCTTCGTGAAGCTGATGGCCGGGCGCCGGCAGGACGCGCCCGAGATCTCGTACTCGGAGTTCAGCCAGCAGCTCGACGATTCCAACGTCAAGGCGGTCGAGATCACCGAGCGCACCCAGCTGCGCGGCGATTTCAAGCACAGCACCACCGTCGCCGAGAGCCACCAGCCGGTGGAGCACTTCACCGCGCTGCTGCCGTTCGAGTCGAGCGACACCTGGGTGGCGAACCTGAAGACCCGCGGCGTCGAAGTGCGCGCCAAGGAAGAAAAGCAGTCCTTCGGCCTGATCCTCTGGAATCTCTGGCCGCTGCTCCTGATGGCGGGGCTCGCCATTCTGGTGCTGCGGCAGATGCAGCAGGGCGGGAACCGCGCCTTCGCCTTCGGCAAGTCGCGGGCCCGGCTCCTCACCGGTGACACGCCCAAGATCACCTTCGCCGACGTGGCGGGGTGCGACGAAGCCAAGGTGGAGCTGCAGGAGATCATCGAGTTCCTGCGCGACCCCCAGAAATTCCAGCGGCTGGGCGGCCGGCTCCCCAAGGGCGCGCTCCTCGTCGGGCCCCCGGGCACCGGCAAGACCCTCCTCGCCAAGGCCGTGGCCGGCGAGGCGGGCCGCCCCTTCTTCTCCATGTCGGGCTCGGATTTCGTGGAGATGTTCGTCGGGGTGGGCGCCTCCCGCGTCCGCGACCTCTTCGAGCAGGGGAAGGCGCACGCCCCCTGCATCATCTTCATCGACGAGATCGACGCCGTCGGCCGGCACCGCGGCGCGGGGCTGGGCGGCGGGCACGACGAGCGGGAGCAGACCCTCAATCAGCTCCTGGTCGAAATGGACGGGTTCGATTCCAAGGACGGCGTGATCCTGATCGCCGCCACCAACCGGCCCGACATCCTCGATCCCGCGCTGCTGCGTCCCGGGCGCTTCGACCGCCAGATCGTAGTGGACATGCCGGACGTGCGCGGCCGCGAGGAAATCCTGCGGGTGCACACCCGCAAGATCCCCCTCGGCGCCAACGTGGTGCTGGAACGGATCGCGCGCGGCACGCCGGGGCTCGCCGGGGCCGAGCTCGCGAACATCGTGAACGAGGCGGCCCTCCTCGCCGCCCGCCGCAACAAGTCCCAGGTGGACATGGTGGACTTGGAGGACGCGAAGGACAAAGTCACGCTCGGGCTCGAGCGCCGCAGCCGGGTCTTCTCGGACGAGGAGCGGCGGCTCGTGGCCTATCACGAAGCGGGGCACGCGCTGATCGCGCTCTCGGTCCCCGCGGCCGATCCGCTGCACAAGGTCACCATCATTCCCCGGGGGCGCGCGCTGGGCATCACCGCGTACCTCCCCGAGGAGGAGCTGAACAAGTACACCCGGCAGTCCATCCTCTCCCGCCTCGCCACCGCGTACGGCGGCCGGGTGGCCGAAGAGCTGGTGTTCGGGCCCGAGAAGATCACGCCCGGCGCGTCCCAGGACATTCAGCAGGCGACCAACATCGCCCGCCGGATGGTGACCCAGTTCGGGATGAGCGACGCGATCGGCCCCATCGCCGTCGGCGATCGCGAGGCCGAGGTGTTCCTGGGGCGGGAAATCGTCCAGCGGCGCGAGATTTCCGACCGCACGGCGGAGCTGGTGGACGCGGAGGTGAAGCGGATCCTCACCGAGGCCTACGCCGACGCCACCCGCATCCTGACCGAGCGGCGTCCCGCGCTGGACCGGCTCGCCGCCGCGCTGCTCGAGCGCGAGACCCTGGATCGCGAGGAAGTGGATCTGGTGGTGGCGGGGAAGACGCTTCCTCCGCTCCCCGTCGCGCCGACGGCCCCGGCCGCCGCCGACAAGCCGAAGGAAGCCGAGAAGCCGCAGCCCGGACGGGGCGGCGTGCTCGGCAGCCCGCCGCCGGAGCCCGCCGGGGCGTGAAGGTCACCGCGCTCGCCGCGCACACGCCCGAGGCGGCGCGCGCGGCGCTCGCGGCTCGCGGGTGGGACGCCGACCCGGCGCGCTTCGCCGCCGCCGGTCTCCAGCCTCTTCTCCTCTTACTCGACGGCGTGACCGAGACCGAGCGCGAAGCGCTCGTCGGCTGGGCCGCGCGCGGCGGCACCGACGTGCTCACCGGCGAGGGCTGGGCGCTGGTGGCGGGCGCCGCGAGCCGGCTCGCCCCTCTCGCCCGTCCCGACCGCGCGCCCTCCGAGTTCGCCACCGCCTGCGCCGACCTGGCGCGTTTCCTCGTCGCCTACGCCGAGCCGCCGCGCCGCTGGGAGATCGCCACCGGCGCGATCGAGCTCACCGGTCCCGTGATCATGGGCATCGTCAACGTCACGCCCGATTCGTTTTCCGACGGCGGGCTCCACGCCACCACCGACGCGGCGGTGGCGCACGCCGAGAAGCTGAAGGCCGACGGCGCCGACCTGCTCGACGTGGGCGGCGAGTCCACCCGGCCCGGCGCGCCACCGGTCCCGGTGGACGAGGAGCTGCGCCGCGTCATCCCGGTGATCGAGTGCCTCGCCGCGCGGAACCTCGGGCCGGTGTCGGTGGATACCCGGAAAGCGAAGGTCGCGGAGGCGGCGCTCGACGCCGGCGCGGGCGTCGTGAACGACGTCACCGCGTTCGGGTTCGACCCCGACCTCGCGGGACTCGTGGCCCGCCGCGGGGCGGGGGCCCTGCTGATGCACATGCGGGGAACCCCGGAGACCATGGATTCCCTCGCCACCTACCGGCAGGTGGCGGTCGAGGTGGCCGAGGAGCTGGGGCGGGCCGCGGCACGGGCCGAAGCCGCGGGGGTGGCCCGGGAGCGGATCGCCCTCGATCCGGGGTTCGGATTCGCCAAGACGCCGGCCCAGAATCTCCGGCTCCTCGATGAACTGGCCACGATCGCCGGCGCCGGTTATCCTCTGGTCGTCGGGCCGTCGCGCAAGCGGTTCGTGGGCGCCGCCACCGGGCGGCCGGTCGAAGACCGGGACCGCGCCACCGCGGTGGCCTGCGCGCTGGCGTGGGAGCGCGGCGCGCGCATCTTCCGGGTGCACGACGTGTCCCTCGCGCGCGAAGCGCTGCGTCTCGCGGCCGCCACCACCGAGGCTTGAGTGAACCTCGACGCCTACCGTTTCCTCGTTCCCCGGCTCTGGCCGGACGTCTTCGAGATCGTGGTCGTCGCGTTCGTGATTTACCGCCTGCTGCTTTTTCTCGTGGGCACCCGCGCGATCCAGATCCTCGTGGGCGTCGTGATTCTCGCGGTGGGCTACTTCGTCGCCGTGCTCGCCAAGTTCACGCTGATCAGCGCGCTCCTGGGCTTCGTCTTCACCTACGGCGCCTTCGCGGCGGTGGTCGTCTTCCAGCCCGAGCTCCGGAACGCGCTGGCGCGCCTCGGCCAGTCGCGTCTGATGCGCGCCTTCTCACGAGGCGACCGCCAGTCGGTCGCCGAAGAAATCGCCGAAGCCCTGGACCGCCTCTCCCGCGCCGGCACCGGCGCCATCATCGCCGTCGAGGGCGACATCGGCCTCGAGGAGTTCATCACCACCGGCGCGCCCATGGAGGCGAAGGTCTCGGCCGACCTCCTCACCACCATCTTCACGCCTTACTCGCCGCTGCACGACGGCGCGGTGCTGGTGCGCGGCGACCAGATCATCGGCGCCGGGTGCGTCCTCCCGCTCACCCAGTTCAAGGTCACCGACAAGTCCCTCGGCACCCGCCACCGCGCGGCGCTGGGACTCTCCGAGGAGACCGACGCCACGGTGCTCGTCGTGTCCGAGGAGACGTCCACCATTTCGATCGCCAGCCACGGCGTGCTGCACCGCCCGCTGTCGTCGGATCAGGTGCGGGATCTCCTGTCCGGCGCCACCCGGCTGGAAGGCGGCGAGCGGGTGACCGAAATGGGAGCCGCGTAAGGCGCCAGCCGGCGCGCGAGGTTGTTTCGGCCTCTCCCCCCGGGTACTATTTCCGGCTATGGATTTTGCGGCGCTCCCCGAGCGGCTCGACCGAGTGCGCGCGGAGATCGCGCGACGGCAGGCGGCGGGCGGCTGGACCCATCCGGTCACCATCGTCGCCGTCACCAAGGGATTCGGGCCGGACGCGGTGGCCGCGGCGCTCGCGGCGGGACTCGAGGACATCGGCGAAAACCGGGTCCAGGAAGCCGAGCGCAAGATGGCGGCGCCCGAGACCCGGGGCGCGGTGTGGCACCTGATCGGCCACCTCCAGCGCAACAAGGCGCGGCAGGTTGCGGGCCGGTTCGCGCTGGTACATTCGGTCGATTCCTTGGCGCTGGCGGAAGAGCTGGACCGTCGCGCGGCGGGCGCCGGGGTACGACAGCGGGTGCTGATCCAGGTGAACGTCGCGGGCGAGGAGCAGAAGAGCGGCTGCGAGCCGGCCGACGCGCCGGCGCTCGCGCGCCGGGTGGCGGCGCTCCCCGCGCTCGCGATCGAGGGGCTGATGACGCTGGCCCCGTTGACGGATGATGAAGCGATCCAGCGGCGCACCTTCCGGGCCCTGCGGACGCTGCGGGACGCATTGAAGGAGGAGGGATTATGGCTGGCGACGCTCTCGATGGGGATGTCCGGCGACTTCGGTACAGCGGTCGAGGAGGGGGCAACGGTGATCCGGTTGGGTACCGCCCTCTTCGGAGCGAGGACGACGTGACCGACGCCCCCGGCTCCGAGTTCGCGCTCACGCCGCTCGACATCCGGAAGCAGGAGTTCCGGCGCGTCCTGCGGGGCTTCGACCCCGCGGGCGTGGAAGACTTCCGGATGCGGGTGGCGGACGAGCTGGAGCGGATCATCCGCGAGCGGTCGGTGCTGGAGGAGCGGCTGGCGGCGCTCACCGAACAGCTGCGCGTGTTCCGGGAGCGGGAGAAGGCGATGAACGAAGCGCTGGTGGCGGCGCAGCAGCTCCGCGCCGACACCCGCGCCGCCGCCGAGCGCGAGGCGCAGGTGATCGTCCGCGAGGCCGAGGCCGAGGCGCGCCGCATCGCCGAGGAGGCGAAGAGCGCGGACCAGACGGCGCGGGGGCAGGTCACCGAGGTGCAGCGGCAGTTCCAGTCCTACGTCGCCGGGTTCCGCGCCCACCTCGAGCGCCACCTGGCCGAGCTGCGCGCGCTGGGGGAGTCGCAGCGCTGATGCGCCGCGAGCAGGCGGGGCGGGGCGGCGCGTGAAATTTCCGGCGCCGGATCCCGCGCTCACCCAGGACGCGCTGGAGAAGCAGCTCCTCGCCCTCTGGAAGTCGGAGCGGCTCTTCGACCAGTCCCGCGAGGCCACCCGTTACGGGCCGCCGTTCGTCTTCTTCGAAGGGCCGCCCACCGCCAACGGCCGCCCCGGCATCCATCACGTCTTCTCCCGCACCATCAAGGACATGGTGTGCCGCTATCACACCATGCTGGGGCAGGACGTCACCCGCATCGCGGGCTGGGACACCCACGGCCTGCCGGTCGAGATCGAAGTCGAGAAACAGCTCAAGATCAGCGGTAAGAAGGACATCGAGGCCTACGGCGTCGAGAAGTTCAACCGCCTCTGCCGGGAGAGCGTCTTCACCTACAAGACCGACTGGGAACAGCTCTCCGACCGCATCGGCTACTGGCTGGACTACGAGCATCCCTACGTCACCTACTCCAACGACTACATCGAGTCGGTGTGGTGGCTCCTGGCCCGCCTCTACCAGCGCGAGCTGCTGTACCGCGGCTACAAGGTGCTGCCCTATTGCCCCCGCTGCGGCACCGCGCTCTCCTCCCACGAGCTGGCCCTGGGCTACGACACGGTCCAGGCCTCGTCCGTCTTCGTCACCTTCCCGCTCGCCGACGACGCCAAGCGCCAGCTCGTGATCTGGACCACCACCCCCTGGACCCTGCTCTCCAACGTCGCGGTCGCGGTCCATCCCGACCTGGACTACGGCGAGTACGATCTCGGCGGCACCCGCTACGTCGCGGCGGTGGCGCGCGCCGGGGACGTGAAGGTGGGCGGGCACCCGCTCACCGAAGGCACGCTGGTGGCGACCCACAAGGGGCGCGCGCTCGTCGGCTGGCGCTACCGCCGGCCCTTCGACGTGGTGGCGCTTCCTAAAGAAGGAAAGCGGGAGATCGTCGTCCCCGGGGACTTCGTCTCGGCCGAGGAGGGCACCGGCCTGGTGCACATGGCGCCCGCGTTCGGCGCCGACGATTACCAGGCGGGCCAGAAGCACGGCCTCGCCTTCGTGAATCCGGTCGCGGGGGACGGCACCTTCCAGGGCACCGCCTGGCCCGAGATCGAGGGCAAGCTCGTCACCGACAAGGCGACCAATCACCTCATCATCGACCGGCTGAAGCAGGACGGGCGGTGGCTCGAGACCCGGCCCCACACCCACACCTACCCCTTCTGCTGGCGCTGCGACTCGGCGCTCATCTACTACGCCCGCACCTCGTGGTTCGTCCGCACCACGGCGGTGAAGCGCCAGCTCATCGAGGCCAACGCCAAGGTCTCCTGGCATCCCGCCGAGGTCGGCGCGGGACGCTTCGGCGCCTGGCTCGAGAACAACGTGGACTGGGCCCTCTCCCGCGACCGTTACTGGGGCACGCCCCTCAACGTGTGGCAATGCGACCGGGACGAGGATCATCGCGACCTGATCGGCTCCTACGCCGAGCTGGCCGAGCGGTGGGGCAAGGCGCTCCCGGCGGAGTTCGACCCCCACAAGCCGTTCATCGACGGCTACAGCTGGGCCTGCCGCCGCTGCGGCGGAACCATGCGCCGGGTTCCGGAAGTGATCGACGCCTGGTTCGACTCGGGGTCGATGCCGTACGCGCAGTGGCACTATCCGTTCGAGCACGAGGCGGACTTCAAGGCCCACTTCCCGGCGGATTTCATCTGCGAGGGCGTGGACCAGACCCGCGGCTGGTTCTACTCCCTGCTCGCGATCGCGGTGGGCGCCTTCGACGGCCCGGCCTACCGGAACGTGATCGTGAACGAGCTGGTGCTGGACTCGCACGGCCAGAAGATGTCCAAGAGCCGCGGCAACGTGGTCAATCCCTGGCAGGTGATCGAGCGCTTCGGCGCCGACGCGGTGCGGCTCTACCTCCTGGCGCAGAGCCAGATCGGGCTCCCCAAGCGCTTCGACGTGGAGCAGATCTCGGACGTGGCCGGCGGATTCCTGAACACGCTGAAGAACAGCTACGGCTTCTTCTCGCTGTACGGCCACGACTGGGCCGTGCCGGCCGATCCCGCGGCCGGCGGCGATGAGCGGCCCCTGGTGGACCGCTGGCTCCTGGCGCGGCTCGACCAGGTGACGGAATCGGTGCGCGCCTCGTGGAACGACTACGACGTCACGCCCGGCGTGCGCGCGGTGATGGACTTCGTGGTGGACGACCTCTCCAACTGGTACGTGCGCGTCAACCGGCCGCGGTTCTGGGCGCCGGACCGCGAGACCGATCCCAACGCCCTCGCGACGCTCTACGAGGCGCTGGTGACCGCGGCCCGCCTCCTCGCGCCGGCCGCCCCGTTCCTCGCCGACTGGGTGCACCGCTCCCTCACGGGAACCTCCGTGCACCTGGCCGCGTTTCCCGCCGATCGGGGGCGCCGGGAGCCCGAGCTGGTGGCGGCGATGGACGCGGTGCGCAAGCTCACCTCCCTGGCGCACGCGGCGCGGAACGCCAAGGGGTGGGGAGTGCGCCAGCCGGTGGCCAAGATCCAGGTCTCCCTGCCGGCCGCCGTGAAGGGCCCGGTCTTGGCGGACCTGTTAGATATCTTGACCGCGGAAGTGAACGCGAAAGATGTTGAAGTGCTCGAAGCCGATCACGATCTGGTGCGCTTGAAGGGCAAGGCCGACTTCCGCAGCCTCGGCAAGCGCTACGGCAAGGACACGCCGCGCGCGGCGCAGGCCGCCGCCGCGCTCTCGCAGGCCGAGCTGCAGCGGATCGAGCAGGGCGAAGCGGTGCCGGCGGGGGAGTTCGAGTTCCGGCCGGGCGACGTCACCGTGACCCGCGAGGTCACGAGCGACTGGCTGGTGCAGGCCGACGGACCCTACGTGGTCGCGCTCGACCCGGTGCTGACGCCCGAGCTGAAGCAGGAAGGCTTCGCGCGCGAAGTGGTCAACCGCGTCCAGCGGCTTCGCAAGGACGCGGGGTATGAGTACACCACGCGGGTGGAGCTTTCCGCCTCCGGCGACGAAGAAGTCGTGGCCGCGGTGGGCACCTATCAGGACTTCGTGTCCGGCGAGACCCTGGCGCGGAAGGTGCTCCTCGGCGCTCCGCTCGAGGGGGCGGACATCACGCGGGACGTGGACATCGACGGCCGCCGGGTGAGCATCGCGCTCCGGCGCCATGACGGAAGAAAGGGCGGAACCCGCTAATGCCGACGAAGACCAAGAGTCTGAACAAGAAACAGCTCACTCATCTCGAAAAGCGCCTCCTGGAGGAGCGCACCCGGGTGATGAAGGAGCTCGGCCACTACGACGAGTCGTTCAACTCGAGCCTGCAGGCGTCCGACGGCGATCTCTCGAGCTATTCCTTTCATATGGCCGATCAGGGCACCGACGCGATGGAGCGGGAGAAGGCGTTCCTCTTCGCGTCCCAGGAAGGCCGCTACCTCTGGCACGTGAACGAGGCCCTGCGGCGCCTCTACCAGACGCCGGAGAAGTTCGGCAAGTGCCAGCAGTGCGGCGACGACATCGGGTTCGACCGCCTGGACGCGCTGCCCCACGCGCGACTCTGCATCAAGTGCAAGGCGAAGGAGGAAGATGGCAAGCGTCGCTGAGCGCCGCTTCGCTTACGGCCTCGCCGCCGGCATCGCGGTGGCGGACTTCGTCACCAAGCTCCTCGCCGAGTCGCTCCTCGCGCGGCGGCTCCCGCTGCCGGTGCTGGGGGACTGGGTGGTCCTGCGCCTGGTCTACAACCCCTGCGCCGCGTTCGGGATCTGCATGGGCGCGAGCTCGCGCTGGGTGTTTTTCAGTCTCACCATCCTGGCGCTGATCCTGCTGGTCCGGATGCTCGCCGCCACCAGGGACGGGGACCGCTTCCGCCTGGTGGCGCTGGCGCTGGTGATCGGCGGCGCGCTGGGCAACCTGGTGGACCGGCTCCGCTCCCCCGTGGGCGTCGTGGATTTCGTGGACGTCGGGATCGGGGTGCACCGCTGGCCCACGTTCAACCTCGCCGATTCCGCCATCACGGTCGGCGCCGTCGCGCTCGCCGTGTGGCTCTGGCAGCACGAGCGGAGTGTGGAGCGGGCGAAGGAGGCGCAGGCGGCGGAGCCGTGACCGGCCCCGCCGTCAGCTTCTGCGTCGTGGTCCGGGAAGCGGAGCGGCTCGACCGCTTCCTCGCCGACCAGCTCTCGCTCTCCCGCACCCAGGCCGCGCGCTTGATCGCCGACCAGCGGGTGACGCAGGGACGCACCGTGCTCCGCGCCTCCGCGCTGGTGGAGCGCGGGGCCGAGATCACCGTCACCTTTCCCGCCGAAGCCGCGCCCCGGAGCTACGCCCCGGCCCAGTCCGACCTCCGCTTCCTCTACGAGGACGAGCACCTCGCGGTCCTCGACAAGCCGGCGGGGCTGGTGGTGCATCCCGGGCCCGGCCACTGGGACGACTCGCTGGTCAACGTGCTGGTGGGGCGGGGCACGGCGCTCTCGGAAGGCTCGGGCGAAGGCCGCCCGGGCATCGTGCACCGCCTCGATCGCGATACCTCGGGACTCCTTCTCCTCGCCAAGACCGATCTCGCGCACTCCCGCCTCGGCAAGGCCATCGAGCGGCGCGAAGTGGAGCGCACCTACGCCGCGGTCGCCTGGGGACACTTCGCCAAGAGCCCGGTGGACATCGAGGCGCCGATCGCGCGCAATCCGAAGGACCGGAAACGGATGACGGTGCAGGCCGGCGGCCGGCACGCCACCACCCACGTCGCGGTGGTGGCGCGCTGGTCTCACGGCGAGCTGCTCCGGATCCGGCTCGGCACCGGCCGCACCCATCAGATCCGGGTGCACCTGGCGCACGTGGGCCATCCGGTGGTCGGGGACCGGGAGTACGCGTTCGGCGGCAGCCGGCGGGTGACGCCGTCGCTGCGGCGCGAGGCGGAGCGGATCGAGGAGCTCGCGCCGCGCCAGATGCTGCACGCCGCGCGGCTCAAGCTCGCGCATCCCGTCACCGGCGCCGCGCTGGTGTTGGAGTCGGAATGGCCCGCCGACCTGCGTCCGGCGCTCGCCGAAATGGCGTCGAGTCCGGCGTTGCTTGCCGAGGCCAACCCCTTGCAGTATCTTGGCTTCTTCGCATCGGATGACTGATTCCGCGATGATGCGCCTCCTCGTATTCCGGGTGGGCGCGCTTGATTGTGCGGCCGAGGCCGGAGCCGTTCGAGAGATCCTGCCCCGGCTGGCGGTGACGCGCATCCCCGGCGCGCCGGCGGTGGTGGGGGGCTTGATCAACGTCCGCGGGACGCTGGTGACGCTGGTGCAGGGGTGGCGGGCGCTGGGGCAGGCCCAGCCCGAGGCCGGCGGGGGCGCGACCACGCTGCTGCTGGAGGTGGGCGAGGACCGGCAGCCGATCGGCTTCACCGCGGACGAAGTGCTGGACTTGATCACGATTGCCGAGCGGGACCTGGACGCGCGGAAGGCGCTCCCCGGTCTCGATCCCACGATGGTGCGGGCGGTGGGTCGCCGCGGCGGACGGATCTTCGTGGTGCTCGACACCGACGCCCTGTTAGCCCCCATCCTTTCCTAAGGTCCGGAGGGTTTGTGAGCCATTCGGTTCTCGTCTGCGACGACGCGATCTTCATGCGGACGATGATCAGCGACATCCTCTCCCAGGCCGGATTCGAGGTCGTGGGCGAGGCGGAGACCGGCGCCCAGGCGGTCGAGAAGTACCGCCAGCTCAAGCCCGACCTCGTCACCATGGACATCGTGATGCCCGACATGGGCGGGATCGACGCGGTGCGGGAAATCGTGAAGAACGACCCCGACGCCAAGATCCTGATGTGCAGCGCCATGGGCCAGCAGGCGCTGGTGGTCGAGGCGATTCAGGCGGGGGCCAAGGACTTCGTGGTGAAGCCGTTCCAGCCTTCGCGGGTCCTCGAAGCCGTGCAGCGCGTCCTGGGTTAGCATGGACCTGTCGCAGTACGCCGAGCTGTTCCTGGCCGAGAGCCGGGAGCACTTGAGCGCCTGCAATCAGCTGCTGCTGGACTGGGAGCGGCGCCCCGCCGCGACCGAGCCGGTGGCCGGCATCTTCCGCGCCGTGCACACCGTGAAGGGCATGGCCGCGACGATGGGATACTCGCTCGTCGCCGACCTCGCGCACCGGATGGAGAATCTCCTCGATCAGCTGCGGCGCGGCGGCCGCCCCGCGTCCGACGAAGTGCTGCAGCTCCTCTTCCGCTCCGCCGACGCCCTGGAGCGCGCCATCGACCTCTCGGTCGCCGGAAAAACGCGGGAGGTGAACGTCGCCCCCCTGGTCGCCGAGCTGGAGCGCGCGGCCGCGAAGGTCGCGCCCGCGGGCGCCCGGGGCCCCGCGCCCGCGCCGGTCGAGCCGGCTCCCGCTGCGCCGCCCGCGGCCGGACGGCTGGTGCAGGTGGCGATCCGCCCCGAAGCGCCGCTCAAGGGCGGGCGCGCCCTCATCGTGCTGAAGCGCGCCGAGTCCCTGGGCGCGGTGCACGGCGTCACCCCGCAGCCCGCGGCGTTCGAAGCCGAAGACTTCGACGGCCGGTTCTCGTTCCGCCTGGCCGGCAACGCCGCCGTCGCGGACATCGAGGCCCGGCTCATGGCGGCCGGCGACGTGGAGCGGGTGTCGGTGGGCGAAGACGACGCCGCCGCGCCCCGCGCCGAAAGCGGAGCCGCGGAAGCGGGGAAGGCGCGGCACATCCGCGTGGACCTCCGCCGCCTGGACGCGCTGATGGATCAGATCGGCGAGCTGGTGACGGCGCGGGGACGGCTGAACGAGCTCGCGGCCCAGCGCCGCGATCCCGCGATCGACGACGTCGCGATTTCCATCTCCCGGCTCTCCGCCGATCTCCAGGCCGAGATCATCCAGGCGCGGATGACGCCGGTGTGGCAGGTCTTCGACCGCTTCCCGCGGCTGGTGCGCGATCTGGCGCGCGACCTGGGCAAGCAACTCGCCTTCCGCGTCGAGGGAAAAGAAATCGAGCTGGACCGCGCCATCCTGGACGAGCTGGGCGATCCCCTGGTCCATCTGCTTCGCAACGCGGTGGACCACGGCATCGAGCCGCCCGCGGACCGGCGCCGGGCCGGCAAGCCGCCGGAAGGCGAAGTGATCCTCTCCGCGGTACGGGAGCGGGCCAGCGTCGCCATCAGCATTGCCGACAACGGGCGCGGCATCGATCGCGCCCGGATTCTCGACAAGGCGAAGCGCGAGGGACTGGTGGAGTCGCACGTCGAGGCCCTCTCCGACGATCAGCTGCTGCGGGTTCTCGCGCGGCCCGGGTTCTCGACCGCGGCTGAAGTGACGAGCGTGTCGGGCCGCGGGGTGGGGATCGACGTGGCGATGAGCCGGATCCGCGCCCTGGGCGGCACCATCGAGATTCACACCGAGATCGGCAAGGGGACCACGTTCACGCTGCGGCTGCCGGTCACCCTCGCCATCGTGCGGGCGCTGATCGCGGCGGTGGGCGGCGAGCGCTACGCCCTGCCGCTCACCTACGTCTCGGAAACGGTGGAGTTCGGCGCCGCGCCGATGACGACCGTCGAAGGCCGCGAAGCGATGGTGCTTCGCGATCGGGTGGTGCCGCTGGTGCACCTGCGCAATCTGCTGTCCGCCGGCGGCGCGGAGCCGCCCGCGCGGCGCCCGGTGATCGTGCTGGAGATGGGCGAGCGCCGCACCGGCGTGGTGGTGGACGGGATGCTGGGCCAGCAGGAGATCGTGGTGAAGGGCTTTCGCGCGCCGCACGGCACGCTGCCGGTGTTCAATGGCGCGACGATCATGGGCGACGGGGTGCCGGCGCTGATTCTGGACGCCGGCGGCCTGATGTAGGGGGAGGGGGCATGGAGGACGTCCGCGACCTGAAGACGCTGCAGATCGACGCGCTCCGCGAGGTGGCCAACATCGGTGCGGGGCACGCCGCCACCGCGCTGTCCCAGATGACCAACCGGCGCATCATGATCAGCGTGCCCGAGATCACCATCGCGCGACTGGAAGAAGTGCCGGAGCGGCTCGGCAATCCGCAGGACGTGGTGTGCGCGGTGCTGATGCACATGCTGGGCGACCTCACCGGGCGCACCCTGCTGCTCTTTCCCGAGAGCGTGGGACGCCGGCTCTGCGACATGCTGTTGCGCCGGCCCGCGGGCGGCACCACCGCCTTCGACGCCCTGGAGCAGTCCTGCCTCAAGGAAGCCGGCAACATCCTCTCCGGCGCGTACATGAATGCGCTCTCGGACTTCATGGGGATGCTGCTGCTGCCCTCGGTTCCGAGCCTGGTGGTGGATCTCTCGGCCGCGGTGCTGACCACCACCTATCTCAATTTCGGCCACGACCGGGACTTCGTGTTCTGCGTCGAAACCCAGTTCCAGATCGAGAGCGAAGAGGGCCTGAAGGGCTACTTCCTCCTGCTGCCGGACCTGGCGTCCCTCAAGGCCATCTTCGACGCCATCCGCCTGACCTGACCCGTGACGGCGCCGGCGCTCTCCGAACGCGACCTCGCCGTTCTCCGATCGTTCGCTCGCCGGATCGATCCCTCGGACGCCGGGGCGCACAACAACCTCGGCGTTCTCTATTACCAGAAGAGCCTGGTGCCGGAGGCGATCGCGGAGTTCACGCGCGCCCTCGAGCTCGACCCCAAGATGCAGGTCGCCCAGCGCAACCTGGAGATCGCCTACTACAACAGCGGCTACTACGACCGCCGCGTGGCCGAGCTGCGGGAGCGCCTGCGCGCGGCCCCCGACGACCGCGAGGCCCGCTGGGAGCTGGGCCGCGCCTACGCCATTCTGGGCCAGAACGACGACGCGGTGGTCGAGTTCGAGCAGCTCCTCGCCCACCGGCCGCAGGACGTCGCCGCCATCATCCAGCTGGGGCTCGCGGAGAAGAACCGGGGACGGCTCGAAGTGGCCACCGAATGGCTGGAGCGCGCCCAGGAGCTCGAGCCGGGATCGTCCGTCGCCTGGTTTTACCTGGGCGAGATCTACTACAACCGCGGCTTGAACCAGGACGCGCTGAACGCGCTCACCCAGGCGGTGACCGCGAATCCCGACAACGCCAACGCCCACTACCTGATGGCGTTCGTCCTGGGCGACATGGGGCGGCACCAGGAGGCGCGCGCCGCCTCCAAGCGCGCCATCGAGCTCAATCCGCCGCTGGCGCGCGCGCAGACCAACCTTTCGCTCGAGCGCTACAACGCGGAGCGCAAGAGCCAGCAGCTCCGGCTCAAGGAAATGCCGGCGCCCGAGGTGGCCGAGGGGAGCGAGCTCGCCCACTACAACCTCGGCCTCGCCTTCCGGCAGAAGGGCTACTACAACGAGGCGCTGCGCGAGTACCGGCTGGCGCTGGACCGCGGCGAGGAGCGGCGCCTCACCCTGCAGGCGATGGCCGAGGTCCACCTGCTGAAGCGCGATTTCACCGCGGGCCTCGAGCTCTACGAAACCCTCATCCACGAGGTCCCCGACTCGCCCAAGCTCTGGAACGAGCGCGGGGTGGTGCTGCACCAGACCGGCCGGGTGGACGACGCGCTGGCGTCCTACCGGCAGGCGGTCTCGGTGGACGAGCGCTACGCGCTCGCCTGGAACAACGTCGGCGTGGTGCTCGCCCATCAGGGCAACACCGACGACGCGGTCGAGGCCCTGCGCACCGCGCTCCAGGTGAAGGGGGACTTCCACGCCGCGCGGCTGAACCTCGCGCTGCTGCTGTTTCATCTGCGCAAGTTCCAGCTCTCGCTCGAGGCCTACCGCCAGGTCCTGGACGCCCTGCCCAAGTCTGCCGCGGCGTGGAACGGCGTCGGCATCGTGCTGGTCGAGCTCAAGCGCTTCGCCGACGCGCGCAACGCGTTCGTCCGCGCGGTGGAAGCCGATCCCGACAACGCGGCGGCGCACTACAACCTGAGCTTCGCCCTGTCCAACCTGGGCGACTTCGACGGTGCGCTCCGCGCGACCAAACGCGCCCTCGAGCTCGATCCCTACTACGTCGCCCAGAAGTTCGCGCTGACCATCGACCTCCAGTACGAAGACGCGAACATCGGCATCGTTCCCGAGATCTCGGCGGACGTTTCCGCGGAATCCGCGGGCACCAACTTCAGCTTCGATGCCCGGCTCCTCGATAACCTGTTCCAGGAGCTGGCCCCGGCGCCGGCGGCCCTGGTCGAGCCGCCGGCGGAGCGGCGGGACGATCCGCTGGCGCTGGCGCGGGACTACCTGAGCAAGGGGCTCCTCGACCTCGCGTCCGCCGAGGCGGTGCGGGCCACCCAGCGCGGCGCCCACCGCGGCGAAGCCGCCGTGCTCCTGGGGGACATCTACGCCAAGCGCGGCCTCCACGGAGAAGCTCTGGAGCGCTACCGGGAGGCCCGGACGGTGGGATGGGATCGCCCCGAGGCGCGGATCGGAGAAGTGAAGGCCCTGCTCGCGATGGACCGCTTCGGCGAGGGTCTCCCCATCGCCGAGGAGCTCCTCACCACCAGTCCCGACGACGTGGAAGTGCTGGTCGCGGCGGCCAAAGGCCGGGCCGCGGCGGGGGACGCGTCGGGCGCCCTCACCGCGCTCGCGCGCGCGCAGGAGCGCGCGCCCCAGCGGGCCGACCTGCGCAAGCTGCAGGGCGACGTGGCGCTCAAGGTGGGGGACAAGGCCGGCGCCCTCGCGGCCTACTCGAGCGCGCTGGAGCTGGACCGGGGCTACGTCCAGGTGTGGCTCGACCTCGGCCGCCTGCACGAGGCCCGCGAGGAGTGGAGCGAGGCCCGCCGCGCCTACGAGCAGGCGCTCGAAGCCCTGCCCACCTTCCACGAAGCGGCGATGGCCCTGGCCGATCTGCTGCGCCGCACCGGCCAGCTCAAGCCGGCCGTGGTGCGGCTGGCGGACATCCTGGAGCAGGATCCCTACGATCTCGAGGCGCTGGTCCTGCTCGGCCGGACGCTGCTCGAGGACAAGCGCTACGAGGCCGCGCTGGAGGCGTTCCGCCGCGCCCTCAAGTTCGACCCCGAGCACGTCGAAGCCCTGTTCAACCTGGGCGTGGTGCTGGCGCGCCTGCATCACTACCCGGACGCGGTGGCCGCGTGGGAACGCGTCACCCGCCTCGATCCCTCCGGGCCCTACGCGCCGCGCGCGCGGATGCACGCGCGCACCGCGGCCGATCTCCAGCACATCTTCGCGACGGACGCGGCCTAGCCATGGCGATCGAAGGCCCGCTCCGCGAGCTCGGCATCCACGATGTCTTCCAGCTCCTCGATCTGTCGCGGAAGACCGGGGCGCTGCGGGTGACCTCCGAGCTGCGCCACAACGCCGGGACGGTCTACTTCGACGACGGCAGCGTGATCTACGCCGAGATCCGGAGCAACCCGCATCCGCTGGGCGGCCTTCTGATCCGCACCGGGAAGATCACCGAGGCCGACGTGGAGCGGGCGCGGGACATGCAGCAGCGCCAGGGGGACCGCCGCCGGCTGGGCGAGATCCTGGTCGACCTGGGCGCGATTACCCAGCGCGAGCTGCTGCGCCAGGTCCGGTTCCAGATCGAGGAAGTGATTTTCGAGCTGATGGGCTGGCGCGAAGGGTACTTCTCCTTCATCGAGGGCCCGCTCACCGAGGTCCCCGCCGAGGCGCTGGTGCACATTCCGGTCGAAGCGCTGCTGATGGAAGGCGCCCGCCGGATCGACGAGTGGTCCCGAATCGAGAACCGCATCCCCCATTTGGGGATGGTGCCGGCGCTCGCGCCCGCGCCGCAGGGGAGCGAGGGCGATCTCGATCTGCTCCCCGCGGAGTGGGAAGTGCTCGCGCTCATCGACGGCACCCGCAACGTCAAGGAAATCGCGGCCCAGCTCGGCAGCTCCGACTTCGACGTCGCCAAGATCCTCTTCGGCCTGGAAAGCGCGGGCGTGATCGTGGTCTTCGATCCCGGAGCGATGCGCTGGGGCGGCGACCAGGCGGCGTCCGAAGCCACGGACCTGGTCGCCCGCGCCGAGGGCTTTCTCCGCGACAAGGACCTGGCCCAGGCGCGCACCGCGGCGGAGCAGGCGGCGAGCGTCTCGGCGCACGACCCGGCGGTGCACCTGCTCCTCGGCCGCATTCATCTCGCGGCGGGCCAGCACGGGGACGCGGTGGAAGAGCTGCGCCGCGCCCTGCGCCTCGATCCGCTCCTCGCGCCCGCCTACCGCGTCATCGGATACGGCCTGGTGGGACTGGGCCGCTTCGCGGAAGCGGTGGAGCACTGGGAGAAGTGGGAGCGCCTCGCCTCGCGGATCGACGGCGAGGCCGATCATGCGGACGAGGTGCGGCGGGCGCTGTCGGCGGCGCAGGTGCTCGCGTCGGGAAGCGCGGGGACCTATGTCTGACGACGTGAAGGCGCTCTCGGCCGAGCTGGCCCGGGATCCGCAGAGTCTCGTCTTCCTGCGGCTGGGCGAGCTGCTGCGCCAGCGGGGACAGCGCGACGCGGCGCACCGGGTGGCGCTCACCGGCCTCGAACGCCACCCCCATCTGGCGGACGCGCACGACCTCTACGCGCGCATTCTCTCGGACAAGCAGGACTACGAGCGCGCGTTCGACGAGTGGGACATGACCCTGCGGATCGCGCCGGCACACGTGGGGGCGCTCAAGGGTCTCGCTTTCCTTTATTTCAAGGTGGGCGACCTGTCGCAGGCCGAGGCGCACCTCCGCGCCGCCCGCCAGGTCGCGCCCGACGACGAAGGCGTGGCGCAGGCGCTCGCGAGTCTCGAGGCGTCGCGGGGCTCGAGCGGCGCGCACCCGGCGCCGGTCGTGCCCGCGGGCCCCACCGAGCACCTGGAGGAGTCCCGGGTCTTCGCGGGGCTCGAGGGCGCGGAAGAGGGGCTCGTGCTCCTGGACGGCGCGGGCCGGGTGCTGGGCGGCGCGCTCCGCAATCCCGCGGGCGAGCCCGTCACCGACGCGGTGGCGGCGTATCTCGCGGGCGTCTCGCAGGAAGCGGCGCGCACCGCCCGGCTCCTCGGGCTCGGAAACTGGGACGGCCTCTCGGCCGAGGGCGTGGGCGGGCACGTGCATCTGGCCCAGCCCACCGCCGAGTCGCTGCTGCTCGTGGTGCGCGACCGGTCGGTGCCGCTGGGACGGCTCGCGGTGCTCGCCGACCGCGCCACCGAGGCGGCGCGCCGCTGGCTGGAGCGACAGGCGTGACCGGCACCGGCTTCGAACGCGCCCTCGATTCCGTCACCCGCGTCCGCGGGGTGCGCGGGGCGATGCTGGTCGCCGGCGACGACGGCCTGGTGGTGGCCGAGCAATTGATGGAAGGGATCAAGGGCACCGCGGTGGCCGCTCTCGCGGCGAGTCTCTCCTCGCGCTTGAAGCGGGCCATGGACGCCGGGGGCGTGGGGCCCGGCATCTTCTGGCACCTGCAGTGCGAACAGGGAGCGCTGCTGGTGGTGCCGGCCGCGTCCGGGGTGCTGGTGGTGGCGGTGACCGACCCCGACGTGAACGTGGGCCTGGTGCGCCTGGAGCTGAAGCGGGCGGCGGAGACGGTGGGATGAGCGCGCGCGCGGTCGAAGCCTGGGCGCTCGAGCCCCTCAACCGGTTCGTGCACGAGGCGCAGGTGCGGCTGGTGCTCCTGATGACGCCGGCGGGGCAGGTGCTCGCCCAGTCCGGGTTCTCGCGCGCGGTGGACGTGATGTCCGCGGCGGCGCTGGGGGCGGCGATCATGGCGTCCACCGGCGAGCTCGCGAAACAGCTGGGCCAGCGGGCCTTCGCGGCCGTGAACCATCAGGGCGTGCGCCACGGTATCTTCCTGTCCGGCTTTTCCGCCGGGCGCGCGCCCCTGGTCGGGCTCGTCGTGTACGACCTCGACGTTTCGTCGCTCGGCCTGGTGCAGTTATTCTTCGAGCAGCTGGCGGCGGAGCTCGCGGCCGCGAGTCCGAAGGACGCCGCTCCCAAGCAGGTGCTGGCGGCGGATTTCGAGCGGGAGTTGAGCAGCAGTCTCAACACGCTCTTCGGGAGATAGGCGACCGTGTCCCTCGTGAACTTCACGACGCGCGAAATCACGTGCAAGATCGTCTACTACGGCCCCGGCCGTTCGGGCAAGACGACGAACCTGCACTACATCTACGGCCGCGTGCCTGAAGGGCGCCGCGGCCGCATGGTGTCCCTCGCGACCCAGACGGACCGGACCCTCTTCTTCGACTTCCTCCCCATCGAGCTGGGCCAGATCTCCGGCTTCAGCACCCGGTTCCAGCTCTACACCGTCCCGGGGCAGGTCTACTACAACGCCACCCGCCGCCTGGTGCTCCAGGGCGCCGACGGCGTCGTGTTCGTCGCCGACTCCCAGGCCCGCCAGCTGGACGAGAACCTGGAGAGTCTCCAGAACCTGCAGAGCAACCTCCTCGAGCTGGGGGTGGACATCCGCACCATGCCGGTCGTCCTCCAGTACAACAAGCAGGACCTCCCGCGGGAGTTGATCCTCCAGCCCGCGGAGCTGGACGACGCGCTCAACTTCCGCGGGGTGCCGAGCTTCCCCGGGGACGCGCTGCACGGCGTGGGGGTCTTCGAAACGCTGAAGGGCATCTCCGAGCTGGTACTGCGCCGCCTCGCCGCCGGGACGCCCGCGTGACCGCCGCGCTCAATCCCAAGTTCTCCTTCGACACCTTCGTGGTGGGATCGGCCAACCGCCTCGCGGTCACCGCGGGGAAGACCGTGTCCGAGAATCCGGGGACCGCCTACAACCCCCTCTTCATCTATAGTGGCTCGGGGCTGGGGAAGACCCACCTCCTGATGGCGATCGGCCACGGGTCCAAGAAGGCGGCGCCGGGGCTCAACATCGAATACCTGACGCTCGACGAATACGTGGAAGCCTTCCACGCGGCGATCGCGGCGGGCCAGGGCGACGCCTTCCGCCGCCGCTTCCAGAACGTGGACGTGCTGCTGGTGGACGACGTGCAGTTCCTCACCAACCGCAAGGAGATGCAGGCCGAGCTGCTGCGGCTGGTCGAGGCGGTGCAGGGCGCCGGCCATCAGATCGTCCTCACCAGCGATCGCCCGCCCGCCGAGATCGCGGACCTGGACGAGCGGCTGATCTCCCGGTTCTCGGGCGGCCTGGTGGTGGACATCGGCGTCCCCGACTACGAGACCCGGGTCGCGATTCTTCGGCGCAAGGCGGAGGAGCGGGGCTCCACCTTCCAGCCCGGGGTGCTGGAGGCGGTGGCGAGCGCGGAGTGGGAGAACGTGCGGGAGCTGATGGGCGCGCTGAACCGGCTGGTCGCCTATCAGGCCGTGAACGATCAACCGATCAACGCCGAGGCGGCGAAGCAGGTGCTGGGAATCGGCGCCGCGCCCGCCGCGGCGGCCGGGAGCGCGCCCGCGGGCGGCGGCGGCCCCGACGAGTTCTCCCAGTTCCTCACCGAC
>Ga0209178_1000060_pt1 | contig 27963 bp, 23 predicted proteins | sample GAAS200_FD_187521 | JGI IMG/M metagenome (GOLD analysis project Ga0209178, IMG submission 187521) | Agricultural soil microbial communities from Georgia to study Nitrogen management - GA AS200 (SPAdes) (version 2) | ecosystem: Environmental > Terrestrial > Soil > Agricultural land | place: USA... | reverse complement strand
CCGGCTTCCTCCAGCAATTGTTTCGGCTTCATCAACTCGGATTGTTCGAATCCGTTGGTCGCGAGAATCGCCACCTTGCAGCCTTTCAACACGTCCTTGCCCATGCCGTTCCTCCTTTTCCACGTCAAACGCGCAGCATGCCGACACGCGCGTGACAGTCGCGTAGCAGAAGCATTGGCCTCGCGTTAGCGTTTCGGCTGGAGCAAGGTTCCCGTGCAACGCTTCGCGCCGCAGCGGCAGGCCCACAGTTTTTTCATCTTCGGCGTGTGCGGCACCTCCAGCACGATGCCGTAGTTGTAGGTGAGTTCCTCGCCGGCCTTGATCGCGCGCTTGCTCTCGATGATCACCTTGTCCTTCTTCGCGCCATCGACTTCCTCGATGTAGGCGCGGCAATTCGGCGCGCAGGAATGGTTGATCCAGCGCGCGCTGTTGCCGTTCACGTTCGCATCGACGATGTACTTGTCATTCAGCGTGAACAGGAAGGTGTGGCCCGTGTCGGCGCCATCGTCGTACAGCCGGTCGGCTTCGGCGTGCGTGATCAGGCGGCCCTTGTACTGGATCAGCACGATATGCGCGGGAATGTCGGTGGCGGCGTAAACACCGTTGCCGTGGATGGGCGAGCGGCGGACGATCAGGCGACGTGTCATCGAGAACCCTTCGGGACAAACGCGTATGATGCCTTGATGTGCAGCCATCACACAACGGAGGTTGCCATGGCATTCAGCATCAGACGCGTGACGGAACCGCTCGGCGACGCTGACGGCGCGCGCATCCTCATCGACCGGCTGTGGCCGCGCGGCCAGTCGAAGGACAAACTGAAACTCACCGCGTGGGTGAAGGACATCGCACCCAGCACCGAGTTGCGCAAGTGGTTCGATCACGATCCCGCGAAGTGGGAAGCATTCCGCAAGCGCTACCGCGCCGAGCTGGATGCCAATCCCGATGCCGTCGCGGAATTGCAGGGCTTGTTGAAGCAGCATCCGGACGCGACACTGCTGTTCATGGCGCATGACGAGAAGCACAGCAACGCGGCGGTGCTGGCCGAGTACCTGCGCGAACACGCGCCGCGCGAGCGCGCGAAGGCGGGATGACCATGCGACGCACTTTGATCTTGTTGTGCCTTGCCGCCTTCCCGATCGCGGCGCTGGCCGCGCAGGCGTTCACCCTCACCAGCCCCACGCTGACGCCGAACGGCGGCATGCCGCTGGTGAACGTCTACACCGAGTGCGGCGGCGGCAATCGCTCGCCGCAACTCATGTGGCGCGATCCGCCATCCGGCACGCAAAGTTTTGCCGTCACGATGTACGACCCCGATGCGGATTTCTGGCACTGGATCGCCTTCAACATCGCGATCGGCGCGCACGGCCTGAACGCCGATGCGGGCGCGCCGCGCAGCGGCAATGCACCGGGTGATACGGTGCAACTCGGCAACGGTTTCGGCAACGCCGGCTACTCGGGCCCGTGTCCGCCGCCCGGCAAACCGCACCACTACGTGATCACGGTGTATGCGCTGGATGTGCCGACGCTCGGGCTCGCCGCGCATGTCAGCCGCAACGACGCGCTGGCGGCCATCAAACAGCACACGCTCGCGAAGGCCACGTTGACGGTGACCTGGGGACGCTGAGGCGCCCGCTAGAATCGTCACGATCACGTGCGGGAGCCCAGCCATGCGACGAATCTCCGGAATGGCCGCGTGCCTGGTCGCCGCGCTTTGCGCCGTTGCTTCCGGCGCGGCCATCGCCGCCGCACCGCCCACGATCTTCGCGGCGGCCAGCCTGCAACCGGCGCTCGATCAGATGGCGCAGGACGGATTGCTGGGTGTGCCCGCACCGCGGCTGGTGTACGCCGCGTCGTCCGCGCTTGCACGCCAGGTCGAGAACAACGCACCGGCGGACCTCTTCATCTCCGCCGACGAACGCTGGATGGACGATGCGGCGAAACACGACGCGATCGTGCCAGACACGCGTAGTGATCTGCTGGGCAACGCGCTGGTGCTGATCGCGCCGGCCGGTTCGCACGCGACGGTCGATCCTGCGCACGGAACGGCGTCGTTGCTCGAAGCGTTGGGCAGCGACGGGCGCCTCGCGATCGCGCTGCCCGATTCCGTGCCCGCCGGCATCTATGCCAGGCAATCGCTGGTGACGCTCGGCATGTGGAACGCCTTGCAACCGCGCATGGCGATGAGCCGCGACGTGCGCGCGGCGCTGAACCTGGTGGTGCTGCGGCAATGTCCGCTGGGCATCGTGTACCGCTCCGACGCTGTTTCCGAACCGCGCGTGAAAGTGCTGGCGACGTTTCCCGCGGACTCGCACCAACCCATCGTGTATCCCGTCGCGATCGTGAAAGGCCACGACAACGCGGAGAGCCGGACGCTGCTCGCGGCGCTGCAAGCCGCAAAGGCACGCGCCGTGTTCCGGCATTGGGGCTTCGACGTGCTGGCGCACTGAACATGTGGCTCGATCACGCCGAAACCGTCGCGCTGGCGCTGAGCTTCAAGATCGCACTGGTGGGCGTGTTCTGCTCGCTGCCCGTCGCGATCGGCTGCGCGTGGCTGCTGGCGCGCAAACGCTTCTTCGGCAAGCCGCTGTTCGAAGGTCTGTTGCTGCTGCCATTGATCCTGCCGCCGGTCGTCACGGGCTACATCCTGTTGATCGTGTTCGGCCACCACGGCGCGATCGGACGCTGGCTCGACGCCGTCGGCCTCTCCATCGCGTTCCGCTGGACCGGCGCCGCGCTCGCCGCCGCGGTGATGGCATTTCCGCTGCTGGTGGTCGCTTTGCGCAACGCATTCGAGTCGGTGGACCGCCGGCTCGAACACGCAGCTGCGACGCTCGGTGCGGGCGGGTGGCGCATCTTCTTCAGCGTCACCCTGCCGTTGTCGCTGCGCGGATTGGTCGCGGGGCTCGCGCTGGCGTTTGCGCGCGCGTTCGGTGAATTCGGTGCCACCATCACCTTCGTGTCGTCCATTCCCGGACAGACGCGCACGTTGCCGATCGCGTTGTACGAATTGATCTCGACGCCGGGCGGCGAAGGCGGCGCGTTGCGTCTGACGCTGGTTGCGGTGATCGTGGCGCTGCTGGCCGGATTGGTCGCCGCATTGATGCTGCTGCGCGGCGGCACGCGCGAGGCCGAGGCATGATCGAACTCGACCTCGCCCTGCAACGCGGCGAATTTTCGCTGGAGCTCTCGCTGCGATCGTCCGCGCGCGCATTGGCGCTGTTCGGGCCGTCCGGTTGCGGCAAGACCTCCACCCTGCTCGCGATCGCCGGGTTGCTGCGGCCGGCGCGTGGCCGCATCGCCATCAACGACCACGTCCTGTTCGACGGCCGCGCCGGCGTCGACGTGGCCACGGCGCGGCGCAACCTCGGCGTCGTGTTCCAGGACGCACGGCTGTTCCCGCACCTCACCGTCCGGGAAAACCTGCGCTACGGCATGCCGCGCGATGCGACCGCGCAGGCCTTCGACGGCGTGGTGCAGTTGCTGCAGCTTGCAACGCTGCTGAAGCGCAGGCCCGGCCAGTTGTCCGGCGGACAGATCCGGCGCGTCGCGATCGGCCGCGCGCTGTTGCGCCAACCGCACGCGCTGCTGCTCGACGAACCGCTGGCCAACCTGCACCGCGAAGCGCGCGTGGAAGTCCTGGAGCACCTGCGCGGACTGAAGCGCGAATTCGCGGTCACCACGATCCTCGTGAGCCACCAGCCCGACGAAGTAATCGCGCTGGCCGACCAGGTTGCGCGCATCGAGGACGGCCGGCTGGAAGCGCTCGAAAGCGCCGAAACTTTCGGCGCATCGACGCAGTCACTTGATGCACCGCACCGGGTCGCGGCGGGTTAAAGTACCCGTCGGTGTGTCCCGCTCATCAAGGAGTCGATCGATGATCGTTCGCCCATCGCCCGCGCTTCCGCGCGCGTTGCTCGTCCTCGGCCTCGCCTGCGCGACGCTGGCGCTCGCCGGCTGCTTCGGCGCCGGTACCAAGCTGCAGCCACCCACCGCCAGCGTCCAGCAACTCACCGTCAACAGCGACGGCACGTGGGCCGCGGTGGTGCGCTTCCAGAATTACAGCTACGACACCGGCATGCACGTCTATGCGATCGATGCCGACCTCACGCTCAACGGCAAACCGGCCGGGCACCTTGCGTTCTCGCCGGCGCTCGACATTCCCGAGATGGACGCCGACATCGCGACGGCAACCTTCAAGCCGGATGCTTCCGGCGCCGCCGCACTGGTCGCCGCGAAGCACAACGCCGTCCAGTACGAGTTGAAAGGCACGCTGTCGGTCGGCAAGGGCGAAAAGGGCGGCGCGCAGTCGTTCAAGCTGGACGGCAAGGGTTACATTTCGCCGGTGCCGGGCGTTTCGAATATCTGGCGCTGATCCCCAATCCACCGTTCGTGCTGAGCGCAGCGAGTGAAACGAGCGGAGCCGAAGCATGCTCTTCGACTTCGCGGTCTTCGACCGCTACGCTCAGGGACGAACGGCAACAAAACCATGAGTCCACGATGACCACGAACTACACCGCCCCGCTCGCCGACATCCGCTTCTGCCTTTACGACCTGCTGGATGTCGAAAAGCTGTTCGCGAAGCTGCCCGGCTGCGAAGCGCTCAACCGCGAACTGATCGACGCGGTGCTGGACGAAGCCGCGAAGTTCTCGCAAACCGTGTTGGCGCCGATCAACGAGACCGGTGACCAGGAGGGTTGCAAGTTCGACAAGAAGACGGGCGGCGTTAAAACGCCCAAGGGCTTCAAGCACGCGTACGAACAATATGTCGAAGGCGGCTGGGCCGGCCTGACGGCGCCCGAAAGCGCGGGCGGACAAGGGCTGCCGGAAACCATCGGTGCGCCGGTCAAGGAAATGATCGACTCGTCCAACCTCGCCTGGGGCACGTACCCGCTGCTGTCGCACGGCGCCATCGAGGCGCTGCGCATTCATGGCGAGGACTGGCAGAAGGAAGCGTTCCTGAAACGCATCGCCTCGGGCGAATGGACGGGCACGATGTGCCTGACCGAAGCCCATTGCGGTTCCGACCTCGGGCTTCTGAAAACGCGCGCCGAACCCGGCAAGGATGGCAGCTACGCGATCAGCGGCACCAAGATCTTCATCACCGCAGGTGAGCACGACTTCACCGACAACATCGTGCACCTGGTGCTCGCGCGCCTGCCGGATGCGCCGAAAGGCGTGAAAGGCATCTCGCTGTTCATCGTGCCGAAGTTCAAGGTCGGCAAGGACGGCACGAAGGGCGCGCGCAACGCGGTGCGCTGCGGTTCCATCGAACACAAGATGGGCCTGAAGGGCTCGGCGACCTGCGTGATGAATTTCGACGGCGCGCAGGGCTGGCTGATCGGCGAGCCCAACAAGGGCCTCAACGCGATGTTCACCATGATGAACACCGCGCGGCTTGCAGTCGGCCTGCAAGGCCTCGCGCTCAGCGAGCGCGCGTACCAGAACGCGTTGTCGTACGCGCGCGAACGCCTGCAGATGCGCGCGCTGTCGGGTCCGAAGTTCCCCGACAAGCCGGCCGATCCGCTGATCGTGCACGGCGATATCCGTCGCATGCTCTTGACGCAGAAATCCCTGATCGAAGGCGGCCGCGCGCTGGGGCTCTACGCCGCGACGCTGGTGGACACGCAGCATCGTTCGACCGACGAAAAGGAAGTGAACCGCGCCGAAGCGCTGGTGTCGTTCCTGACGCCCATCGTCAAGGCGCTGCTCACCGAGAACGCCAACGAATGCACCAGCCTCGCGCTGCAGATCCATGGCGGCCACGGTTACATCGTGGAGCAAGGCGTGGAGCAGTACGCGCGCGATGCGCGCATCACCACGATTTACGAGGGCACCACCGGCATCCAGGCGCTCGATCTGCTGGGTCGCAAGGTCGTGCAGCAGCGCGGCGAAGGCCTGCGGCTGTTCCTGGAACACCTCGCCGGGTTCTGCGCGCAACATGCGAATGATGACGCGTTGAAGCCGTTCATCCCGAAGCTGTCCGCGCTGGCGAAGGAATGGGCCGAGGTCACGCAGGCGCTCGGGTTGCGCGCGGTTTCCAATCCGGACGAGATCGGCGCGGCGGCGGTCGATTACCTGTTCTACTCGGGCTATATCTCGCTTGCCTACGCGTGGGCGCGCAGCGTCGCCGCGGCAGATGCGTCGTCGCACTCCGAAGATTTCAAGCAAGCCAAGCGACTGACCGCGCGCTTCTATTTCGATCGTATCCTGCCGCGCACCCGCACCAATCTTGCCGCGATGCAATCGGGCGCCGACAGCGTCCTGGCGATGCCGGATGCGCTGTTTGGGTAAATGATTTTCCTTCTCCCTCCGGGAGAAGGTGGCCCGCAGGGCCGGATGAGGGTACGCATTCGCGCAAGAATTTGGCTTTGCGCAAGACGTGAACCCGCACCCGCCGCTTCGCGCTCGCGCTACGCACGCGTTCGCGTCGCTCCGCCTCTCCCGGTGGGAGAGGGATACGGCTCCAGCAGGTCAGATCGTCACAGGGATGCCAACAACACCGAGTGTCGAGGAATCTGCGGCCGTGACACGCGAGCAATCCATCACCATCCGCCCCGCCACGCCCGGCGACACGGCTTTCATCCTGTCGCTGGTCCCGCGCTTCGTCGCCTTCGAATTACCGAAGGGCCGGCGCAAGCGCGAAACCGCGGCCGCCATCCACGCCGACATCGAACACGTCTTGCACGAGTCGCCGCCCGGCGACCATTTTTTCATTGCCGAGAATCCGGACAAACAACGCACCGGTTTCCTGCACCTGCAGGTGCAACGCGATTTCTTCTCCGGCGCCCGCGCCTGCCACATTGCCGATCTGGCGGTGGCGCTGAACCGCGACGGGCAAGGCATCGGACGCGCGTTGCTCGCGCACGCGGAAGAATGGGCGCGCAAGAACCGCTGCAAACTCCTGACCCTCTCGGTGTTTCCCGGCAATATCCGCGCCCACGCGCTTTACGCGCGCAACGGTTTCAGCGCCGACCTGCTGAGGATGGCAAAGCCGCTGGACCGCTGAACCCTGGCAAAAACGTGACACCGTTCACATTTGGTGCTAGTTTCCCCAACGCGACCCGCGCGTAGCGGTTCGCGGCGACCCGCCAGCGCTCCGCGCCCGACGATCGCGTCCTGCCAGGGACGGTTCGACGTCTTGACGTTGGGGGCGGCATGTCAAATCCCACGGTGGCCCGTTTCACCTATCGCGCCTTCATCAGCTACAGCCACCGCGACAAGGCGTGGGCGGATTGGCTGCACAAGGCGCTGGAAACCTATCGCGTGCCGTCGCGGCTGGTCGGAACGACGAACGCGCACGGAACGATTCCGCGCCGCCTGATTCCGGTGTTCCGCGACCGCGAGGAACTGTCCAGCTCGCCGGAACTCGGCACCCGGATCAACGAAGCGCTTGCGCAGTCCGAAAACCTGGTCGTGATCTGCTCGCCCGCATCGGCGGATTCGCACTGGGTGAACCAGGAAGTGCTTGCGTACAAGCGCATTGGCCGCGCCGCGCGCATCTTCTGCATGATCGTGGACGGCGAACCCAACGCCACGGACCTGCCCGGCCGCGCGTCGGAAGAATGTTTTTGTCCCGCGTTGAGATTCGTACTTGACGCGAATGGTCAGCCCACGCCCGAACGGACCGAACCGATCGCCGCCGACGCGCGTCCCGGCAAGGACGGCAAGGCCAACGCCAAACTGAAACTGATCGCCGGGATGCTGGACGTCGGCTTCGACGCGCTGAAGCAGCGCGAACAGCAGCGCCGCGTACGGCGCATGACCGCGATCGCTGCGGTGGCGTTGGTGGTGATGGCGGTAACCATCGTGCTGGCGATCGCCGCACTAGTTTCGCGTCACCGCGCGGTGATCGCGCAACATGAAGCCGTAGTCGCCAAGCAAGCAGCGCAGCGCCGGCAGAAACAAGCGGAAGACTTGGTCAATTTCATGCTCGGCAACCTCAATGACAAGCTCGCGCAGGTGTCGCGACTGGACATCATGCAGTCTGTGGACGACAAGGCGATGGCGTACTTCCAGTCGCTGCCCAACACCGATGTCACGCCTAAAGCACTGGCACAGCGCGCCAAGGCGTTGGAAAAGATCGGCTCAGTGCGCATGGACCAGGGTCAGTTGCCTGCAGCCCTGAAAGCATTCCGCGCCTCGACCAGGATTTCCTCGGAGTTGGCCGCGAAAAACCCTGCCGATATAGAACGACAAGTTGCCTACTCACGCACTCTCGCCTTCATCGGGATGGTTCACTGGAGCCAAGGCAAACCGGATGCCGCGCTGCAGGATTGGGAAACTGCGCGCAAAGCTCTGCAGCCTTCATTGCGGCGTGCACCGGACGCTTTGCCGGTACTGGAACAACTGACCTTTCTGGACGATGACATTGGGCATGTACTGGCGGCCCGTGGTCAACCCGACGCGGCTGTGGGTCTGGCACAAGAGAGGCTGAGACTGGACCAAAAACTCGTCGCAGCCAGACCGGACAACGTCGAATACAAATCCGATTTGGGTGGCGCCCACAATGAATTGGGCAGGCTGGCCTTGCAGCATGGCGATCTGATCAGCGCCATTGCTGAATACCATGCTGATGACGCCATCGAGACCAGCCTCTCGACGCGTAACCCAAAGGACAACGACCAGCGCGAAATCACGATGAACGTTCGCGCGATCCTCGGTCGCACGCTGGTACTGGGCGGTGAAGTCACAACGGGCATGCGCGATCTGCAACAGGCCGTGGAAATCGCTGGCCAATTGACGCAAGTCGACGCCACTCAGACCAGCTTTCAGGAACATCTAGCACTTTATTCAACGCAACTGGCGCGCTTGCAACGCCTGAGCGGTGATTTGCCCACGGCGCGAACATCGACCGCGCGTTCGGTCAGGAGCCTTCGCGCCTTGGTCAAAAAGGATCCGACAAACTACATCGGGCAGAGCTACTACACCGGCGCCCTGACCGAACAGGCTGCGGAATCGCTCGCCGTCAACCAGCCGGGCGCCGCGCACGACCAGATACAACGCGCGCTGCAGATTCTGGAACCGATGCTGGCAAAACACCCCGATGATCGCGAAACCTTGCTCGCGGCCACGACCGCAAGGCTACTGTCGGCTGAAACGGACCCTGAGCCGTAAGCCGCGCAAAGCCAACGCGAGCGGGTGCTTGGCACGCTGCAAACCGTGAAAACCAGCCGCACCGACCCACGCTTGGTGGCGCTGCAGGTCGAGGCTTTGCTGGCACTGGGCAGGAAAGCCGCCGCACAACCGCTGATCAAGCAGTTATGGGCAAGCGGTTATCGTGATCCAGCGCTGTTGGTTGTGATGCATCGCGAGCATATCGACTACCCGGTTAACGCCGCCTTCGAACAACGACTCGCGGCAATCATGAAGAGCACGCAGGCCGATGCAGCGCTCCTTCCGACTACCGAGGAAGACATCAAGCAACTCGCGACACACCGATGAGGGCTGGCGGATTTTCAAGGCGCCGCGGCCCGCCCATCGTGCCGTTCGTTCGATCACGAAAGGAGTACACACCATGCCAAACCTGGAATTGAGAGTAACGGTCAAGGATGGCTCGCTCGACGTAGATCAATCGGGCAATGGAAACCAGATGGGACACGGCCAGTCCGGAACCATCGTCTGGAAGTTGGTCGGCACCGCCGCGAACGGGACGTTCAACGCCATGAACGCCACCAACCCCGGTTTCGCATGGGAGCAACCGGTGCCCGACGGAGTGTTCGGCCCCCCGTCGCTTGCCAACAGCGACAAGGATATCGAAATGTCCGACACCAATACTGACCCGAATGGCGTCAACTCGACCGGTTCGTGGATTTATCAGCTCTACGCGACCATCGACGGCACGCAGTATTCGACCATTGCGAGCTTGCCGAACCCCAAGGCGACGACCACAAATCCGAAAATCATAAACAGCTGATCAAGTACGCGACGGCATGCGGTAACCGCCTACAGCGATTCACCACTGTTTCACCGCGGCAATTCCGCCGCAAACACAGAAGGAGTACGTCATGAAACGCAAACTCACCCCCCCGCATTGCGGCATTGCTGATCGCGCTCGCATTGACTGGTAGCGCAGGCGTTGCCAACGCCGCCACGACGACTACGTCCGGTTCGTGGTACGCACCCTACGCGGCGTGGTTGGAATGCGCTTCGGGCAACGTCGGCGCCTGCATGGCAGCTGGCGGTGGAGGAGGCACGGTCAGTCCGGATAATCCGGGCGATCCCACCGTCAAGAACAAATAGCCATCAGCGGTTGGAAGCGGTAGTTGCACTGTCGGGGGCTGCCGAAGTCGTTCGCGGCAGCCCCGTTTCTCTCGTTATTCTGGAGTCGTCCGCGCTGTGTACGAACAGAACCCCGAATGACATCGCAAAGGCCCGTCCCGGCGGCCAGTCGAATGTGACGAGCTTCACATTCCGTTCCAAATCTGGCAGAGTCCGCCTTCCGGACGGAAGCGACTCCCGGGCGTTTCGCGAGGGCCGCATCCATCAAAGATGATCCGAGCCCGCGTGATGCGGAGACGGCCATGGCCGAGTCGCCGGTTTCGCGTTTCACCTATCGCGCCTTCATCAGCTACAGCCACCGCGACAAGGCGTGGGCGGACTGGCTGCACAAGGCGCTGGAAACGTACAGCGTGCCGTCGCGGCTGGTCGGCACCACCACCTCGCACGGCACCATTCCGCGCCGGCTGAATCCGGTCTTCCGCGATCGCGACGAACTCGCCAGCGCCACTGACCTTGGCCGCAAGGTCAACGAAGCGCTCGCCCAATCGGAAAACCAGATCGTGATCTGCTCGCCCGCGTCGGCGGCGTCGCGCTGGGTCAACGAGGAAGTGCTGGCGTACAAGCGCATGGGACGCGCCGAACGCATCTTCTGCCTGATCGTGGACGGCGAACCCAACGCGACCGACATGCCCGGCCGCGAAGCGGATGAATGTTTCTGTCCCGCGCTGCGCTTCCAGCTCGACGCGAATGGCCAACCCACGCCCGAACGCACCGAACCGATCGCAGCCGACGCGCGACCCGGCAAGGACGGAAAACAAAACGCCAAGCTGAAACTGATCGCCGGCATGCTGGACGTCGGCTTCGACGCGCTGAAGCAGCGCGAGCAGCACCGGCGCATGCGTCGCATGGCGATGCTCACGACGACGGCGCTGACAGTGATGATCGTGACCATCGTGCTGGCGATTGCCGCATTGATCGCGCGCCACGACGCGGTGATTGCACGGCAAGCCGCCGAACGTCGCCAGAAGCAGGCCGAAGGACTGGTCAACTTCATGCTGGGCGACCTCACCGACAAGCTGACGCAAGTGCAGCGGCTCGACATCATGCAGTCGGTGGATGACAAGGCGATGGCGTATTTCCAGTCGCTGCCGACGGCCGATGCCACGCCCGCTTCCCTGATGCAACGCGCCAAGGCGCTCACCAAGATCGGGCACATCCGGCAAGCCGAGGGCGATTTGACCGGCGCCCTCCATTCCCTCCATGCCGCCGCCGGAATTCTCGCCGGAATGAAGGCAAAAGCGGCTCCGAATGCGCCTCTGCAGCTGCAGCATGCCCGGATTCTGACTTTCATCGGCCAGGTTCAGTGGCAGCAGGGTGAGCTTGATGGCGCACAGCAGAGTTTCGATCAAGCGCGCAGCATGCTGATGCTCGCATTGCCACACGGAAAAACCGACCTGGCGTTGACATTCGAACTCGAAATGCTCGACAACAATCTTGGCCACGTGCATGAAGCGCGTGGCCAACTGGACCAGGCCGCCATTGCCTACCGCAACGCGCTCGAATTGTCGGAGGAGCTGGTCGCCGCCCAACCCGGCAATGCCGAATGGCAGGCCGAACTCGGGGGTGCCCACAACAACCTTGGCAAGCTGGCACTGCTCAATGGCGATCTTGCCACCGCGATTGCCGAATACAGGGCTGACGAAAAGATCGAAGCCGCGTTGTCGGCGCGCGATCCCCGCAACAACAGTCAGACAGATACAACGCTTGTCGTACGCGCCATCCTGGGACGAACGCTGGCCTTGGCGGGCAACGACCAAGCCGGAATCGCGTATCTGGAACAGGCGGTGCAGACGGCAGGCACACTGGCGAAAGTCGACCCCGCCAACACAGGGTTTCTGGACGATCTCGCGCTCTACTCCATCCAGCTTGCGCGCCTGAAGCGCCTCAACGGTGAATTGGGTTCAGCGAAAAGCTTGACCATGCGGTCTCTCGATATCCTCACAAAGCTCGTCCGGCAGTATCCAACGAACGGTTACTTCCAAAGCGATTTGGCCACCGCGCAGTCGGAACAAGCTGCCCAATCGCTGGCGGCAAACCAGACGGCAACTGCACAAGCCCAGGCGCATACCGCCTTGCACACACTGACCCCGCTGCTTGCGAAGCAACCCAATGATCGCGGACTGCTTCTCGCCAAGCTGGAAAATCAGTTGCTGCTGGCCAAGACCGGCAGCGACCCGGCTGAAGCGACAGCGCTGCGCAACAATGTCATCGAGGTCGCACGAACGCCACGCAGCGGACACAACGATCCACGTTTGCTGGCGTTGCAGGTCGAGGCGATGCTCGGCGTTGATCGCCTGTCCGACGCTCAGCCGCTGATCCAGCAACTTTGGAAAACGGGCTATCGCGACAAGGCCCTGCTGGATGTATTGCAGCGCAAGAACATCCCCTATCCCGTCAATACGTCGTTCCTTGCGCGCTTGCCGCCCGACGATCTCACTTCAAACGACCCACACCCAACGACGAAGTAAGGGCAACCACGACACCCCCGCGCACGAGTGCGCATACATCCAACGGAGATCAACATGCATACCGCTAGCGAAGTCACTCTCCCCGTCACCCTGGAACACGATTTCAAGCGTGGCGACGACAACAACATGCTCGTGATCAATGGCGGCAATCATTGCATCGAATTCGATGAAATCGTCCCCGGAGCGGATGGGTCAGGCATCGTCTGGCACACGATCACGCTGCAGCTTGCCGGCAATGCGAGCTCCGGCGAGTTTTGTCCCGTCGGGCATCCTGTCTATCCCGGATTTACCTGGCTTGTGCGGAGTCCTCACAACATCATGCTCCTGCAGCCGGTCAGGACCAAGCTGGTGCTGCACAACCATCACCATGGACGCGAAACCCGGGGTCGCTGGTATTACCAGATCTTCGCGCGTTTCGAGGACAAGATTTATGGCGTGCCGCTGACTTTCGCGGCCGGTGCAGGGAACACCAACAATCCATCGATCAAGAATCGGTGACGTCATGCGCGCGATCGTGATGATTGTCCAAGGGATGGGCGCCACGGATGGTGTGCATTGGGCGTCATAGCGAGAACGCAATGACCAACGAGGTGCATGCCGCATTCAATCGGGACGGAAACGTCACGCCGGTGAGCGAAGCGGCGGTATCGGCAAGCACCCGCGCGCAGACTACCACCACGCGAGCGGATGCCGCGCTCGCACCGCTGGTCATCGGCGTCACCAGCCATCGCAACTTCGATCCGCGCGAAATCGGAATGCTGCGCGAGCGCGTCCGCCACCTGCTCCTGCAATTGCGCGAGGACTTTCCGCACGCGCCGCTGACGATCCTGTCGCCACTGGCCGACGGCGGCGACCAGCTGGTGGCGGAGGAGGGCCTGAAGCTCGGCTCGCATCTCGTCGCGCCGCTGCCATTCGCGCGTGAACTGTATGCGCATGATTTCACCGACGCCGCGGCACGCGGACGATTCGAATCATTGTGTGCACACGCGCGCCTGATCGAATTGCCGCTGTTGACGGGCCACACGCACGCCGAGGTTTCGGAACCGGGCGACCAGCGCAATCGCCAATACGCGCACGTCGGCATGTTCGTGGCGCGGCATTGCCATTTGCTGCTGGCGATCTGGGACGGCAAGCCTTCGCATCGCCTGGGCGGCACCGCGCAGATCGTGGATTATTTCCTGACCGGAACGCCGCCGGGCGGCATCGAGCGCAGGCGCGACAAACGGCCGAGCCTGTACGGTGGCGGCGACGAGCGACTGCTGTGCCACCTGGTGTGTTCGCGCGACATGCCGGACGGCGCGCCCGTCGCGCCGCTGCAACCGGGCCAAGTCATCTGGCGCAACCTCGACGAAGCGTCCGCGCCCGATGCGCCGATGCCGCAGGCCTTCCGCACGGTGTTCGCGCACACCGACGACTTCAATGTCGACGCCACGAAATACGTCGCGGAGATTGGAGCAAGCGGCGACGGCATCGACGACGGAACATTCGCGGCGAACGGCGGCACGCCTGCGCAACCTTCGCCGTCCACGTTGTTCCGCGCCGCCGATTGGCTGGCGATCCATTTCCAGAAACGCGTGCTGCTGGCGATGCGCGTGATCTACCTGGTCGCGTTCGTGATGGGCGTGGCCTTCACCATGTACGACAATCTTCCCGAACAGGACGAGATGCTGTTCGTGTTCCTGTTCCTCTTTACATCCGGCGTGGTGATAAGCAGCATCGCCAAGCGGCGCGCATGGCACCGCAAGTATCTCGACTACCGCGCGCTGGCCGAAGGCCTGCGCGTGCAGTGCTACTGGCGACGCGCCGGCATTTCGCTGACCGGCGATCCGGAATTCGCGCGCGACAGCCTGATGCAGAAGCAGGACATCGAGCTTGGCTGGGTGCGCAACGTGATGCGCAGCGCGGGACTGTTCGGCCACGCGTGGCCGGAACGCCAGGACGAGGCGGCCTTGCGCGGCGTAATCGACGAATGGGTCGGCGATGCCACGCACGGCGAACTCGGTTACTACCGCGTGCGCACCGAGCAGCGCGAGCGCAGCCATCGCGTCAACGAGGCGATCGGCGCGATGTGCCTGCTGGCGGGCATCTTCATCAGCGTGGTGTTGGCGGTGCTGGTGCACACGCTGTCGAACGACGCCAAGAACGACCTGATCGTGGTGATGGCGGTGTTCTCGATCTTCGCCGCGGTGCGCGAAGCATATTCGTTCCGCAAGGCCGACCGCGAACTGATCCGCCAGTACCGCTTCATGGAACGCGTGTTCGGCAACGCGCGCACCGCGCTGGACAAGGCCGAAGACGCCGACGAGCAGCGCGAAATCCTGCGCGCGCTGGGCGAAGCTTCGCTGGCCGAACACGTCGAGTGGGCGGTGATGCATCGCCAGCGGCCGCTTGAGGCGGGGAAGATGTGAGGCTTTGGCGAATGCGCAAATTCCTGTGTTGATCGCCATCCCGGCGCGGGCCCGGATCCAATTTTTCTAGTGACAAAGATGGATTACTCGCGCCATCCATGGCGCTCGCGCTACGCGCCGCCTTCGGTGTTCGCGTTTGCAATCCTGCAAACGCAGTCCGGCCTTCGCCGGAATGACGAGCTGAAGGTTCAGGCCACCGATGTTGCAGGTTTCGCAGCCGCGACGCGCGCTTCGGCAGCAGCGACCATGGCCTGCCAGCGCGGGTCCCCGTGCAGGGCGTCCAGATCCGGATCGACTTTCGAATATTCGAGCAGCGATTCGGTGATCGTTTCGTACAACGGCTTGAGCATTTCCAGCGCCGCATTCCCGTCCTTCAAATACACGCTCAGGGCGCACGCAAAGTTGTAGCGCATGTCCCAGTTGTCGGGATCGAACATCAGCGCGCGCGTCATCCGGGCCTTGGCGCGATCGCCCTCACCCAAGGCCAGCAGGGCACCGGCGCTGTAACCCATCACGCCCGCATTCTGCTGGTCGCGCGCGAGTACCGCGTCCGCGCGCTTGAGCGCCACCTCGGCGGCTCGGCGCATGCCCTCGGCCTCGCCAAGCGCCTTGCAGGCGCTGACCAGCATCATCGCCGAATTGATGTCCGTATCCATGAGGTTGACGGCCTTTTCGAACAGCCGCGCGGCATCTTCAAAGCGGTGCAGTTGGTAGTTCAGGCGCCCGGCGGTGCGATTGGCCTCGTAGGATTCCGGATCGAGTTGCAGGGCGACTCCGGCTTCGGCAACAGCGTCATCCATCTCACCCCGCATTTGCAGGATGTACGCCTTTACCGCATGCGCTTCGGCAAGGTTCGGATCCAGCGCCAACGCCCTCTCCGCCGCCACCATGCCGTCGTCCTGACCTGCGCCAAGCTCGCGGAGGTTTCTCTGGGCCAGCGCCATCAGTGCCCATACCTGCGCGTAGTCCGGGTCGATTTCGGTGGCACGCGTGCACATGCGCACGATGGCCTGCGAAGCATGTTGGTCTTCACGATTGGTCACATAGACCTGCCGTGCCATCAGGTACAGGTCGTACGCCTCGGCGCTGTCGGTACCGCGCCGTTCGATGGCCTTCTTTTCTTCGGGCAGCAGCCGCAGCCGCAACGCCTTGGCGATTGCGCGGGAGATCTCGTCCTGCAGCGCAAAGATGTCGCTGGTGTCACGATCGTAACGTTCGGCCCAGACATGCCCATTGTCTTCACAGTCCACCAGTTGGGCGCTGATCCGAACCCGGCCGCCGGCCTTGCGCACGCTGCCCTCCAGCACGTGCGTAACCTTCATCTCGCGGACCAACTGGGACACGTCCAGCTTCTCGCCCTTGTACTGGAAGGCGCTGTTGCGCGAGATGATCCGCAGCGAGGAAACCTTGCTCAAGTCGGTGATGATGTCCTCGGTGATGCCGTCGCTGAAATACTCCTGGTCCGGATCGCCGCTCATGTTGGCGAACGGCAGCACGCAGATGGTGTAGCGCGGAGACGGTTTCTTGCCTGGGGAGCTGGCTGGAGCATCCACCGGCTTCGCCGCCTCCGTCGACTGCGCGCGCGCAATCATTTCCTCGAGCGCATGCAGGCACTCCTGCGCCGCCGGATGCGAAGGATCTTCGCGCCAGCCATCGAGATCGGTGGTGTGGATCGCGCGCACGTCGATCGGCAACCGCGCCTGGTCGAATCGCACCGGAACCAGCAGCCCGCGCTCCGCCGCATCGCGCGCTTCGCCGCGCACCCAGCGCGACACCACCGACGTCGGCGTCCACACCACCAGTACGGCTTTCGCGGCTTGCAGCTCAGTGTCGATCTCGTCGTCGAACTCCTTGCCCGGGCTGATCTCCGGATCCCACCACACCGTCCAGCCCTTCGCCTCGATCGCGGCGACCAACGGCGCGACGCGCGCCTTGTCGGCGCGTGCATATGAAATGAAGACGTCAGCCATGGACCTCGACTCCCGCAACTGGCACCGCGGCTTTCGCGTCTGCAATGCGCGCTTCGGCGTCGGCGACCATGGATTGATAGCGGGGGTCATCGTGCAGCGATTCCAAGTCCGGGTCAGCTTTCAGGTAACGCAACAGCGGACCCGTGATTGTGGCGAAAAGCGGCCCGAGCATGTCCAGGGCAGCTTGCCCATCGTGGAGGTGACCGTTCAAGGCACAGGCGAAGTTGTAGCGCATGTCCCAGTTCTCGGGATCGACGACCAGTGCGCGATTCATCCGGGTCTTGGCGCGTTCGCCCTCGCCCAGCGCCGCAAGTGCGTACGCGCTGTAAACCACGGCACTGGAATTGTTCTGGTCACGGGCCAGAATCGATTCGGCGCGCTTGAGCGCGAAATCGGCGGCCGTGCGCACGCCGGCAGTGTTGCCCAGCACCGTATAGCAGCTGATCAACATGCCGGCCGAATTGAGATCTCCTTCCATGAGGCCAACCGCCTTTTCGTACAGGCGGATCGCATCCTCGTAGCTGTGCAACTGGTAACTCAGGCGTCCCGCCGCGCGGATGGCCTCATAGGAATCGGGATCCAGCTTCAGTGCCATCGCGACTTCGGAAGCCGCAGCGTCCGTGTCGCTTCTCATCAACAGGATGTATGCCTTGACGGCGTGCGCCTCGGCCATGCCGGAGTCCAGCGCAAGCGCGCGTTCCGCAGCCTCCATGCCGTCGCTCGACTGCGCACCCAGCTCGCGCTGGCTTCGGTAACCCATAGCCATCAATGCCCACGCCTGCGCATAACCCGGATCGATCTCGGTGGCGCGCGTGCACAGGCGTACGATCGCCTGCGCGGAACGCATGTCCTCCTGGCTGGTGACGTAGATCTGCCGCGCCATCAGGTAAAGATCGTGGGCTTCGACACTGTCCGTGCCGCGTCGCTCGATGGCTTTCTTTTCCTCGGGCAGCAGCCGCAGCTTCAGCGCCTTGACGATCGCGTGGGAAATCTCGTCCTGCAGCTCGAAAATGTCGCTGGCATCGCGGTCGTAACGCTCGGCCCACAGGTGACGGTTGCTGCCGCCGTCGATCAGCTGCGCGCTGATCCGCACGCGCCCGCCGGCCCTGCGCACGCTGCCTTCCAGCACGTGGGTAACCTTCAGCTCGCGCGCGACCTTCGGCACGTCCACCTGCTTGCCCTTGTAGAGGAACGAGCCGTTGCGCGAGACAACTTCGAGCGCCGACACCTTGCTGAGGTCGGTGATGATGTCTTCGGTGATGCCATCGCTGAAATATTCCTGCTCGGGATCGCCGCTCATGTTGACGAATGGCAATACGCAAATCGAAAAGCTCGCCGACTTCTTGTCCGGCGATGGCGACGAAGCATTGGCTGCCGTTGCGGTCTGCGCCGTTTCGCTGCGCGCGATCATCGCGCCCAGCGCGTGCAGGCATTCCTGCACCGCGGGACTGGAGGCATCCTCGCCCCAATCATCGAGATCAGTGGTGTGGATCGCGCGCACGTCGATCGGCAACCGCGCCTGGTCGAATCGCACCGGAACCAGCAGCCCGCGCTCCGCCGCATCGCGCGCTTCGCCGCGCACCCAGCGCGACACCACCGACGTCGGCGTCCACACCACCAGTACGGCTTTCGCGGCTTGCAGCTCAGTGTCGATCTCGTCGTCGAACTCCTTGCCCGGACTGATCTCCGGATCCCACCACACCGTCCAGCCCTTCGCCTCGATCGCGGCGACCAACGGCGCGACGCGCGCCTTGTCGGCGCGGGCGTAGGAAATGAAGACGTCAGCCATGGCAGTCAGCTCGCCGTGACCGGTGCCGACGATTTCGCCGCCGCAAGACGGCCTTCGGCAGCGGCGATCAACGCTTTGTAGCGCGGGTCGTCGTGGAGTGGATCGAAATCGGGATCAGTCCTTACATAATCCAGCAGCGCCCGGGTGGCCCGTTCCAACAGCCACTCCAGCAGCGCCAGCGCCGCTCCCTTGTCTTCGAGGTACGCCATCAACATGCACGCGAAGTTGTAGCGCATGTTCCAGTTGTCAGGGTCCATCAGCATGGCCCTATTCATCCGTGCCTTGGCGCGCTCGCCTTCACCGAGTGCGCCCAGTGCATTCGCGCTGTAGGCAATCACACCCGAATTGCTCTGGTCGTGCGCCAGAAGATTGTCCGCGCGTTTCAGTGCCACCCCGGCAGCACGTCGCATGTTCACCAGGTCGTCCAGCGCGCGGTAGGTACTGACCAGCATCATCGCCGAATTGACATCCGAATCCATCAGCGCCACGGCCTTTTCGTAAAAGCGCGCCGCGTCCCCGAACCGATGCCGTTGATAATTGAGGCGACCTGCCGTGCGATTCGCTTCGTAGGATTCGGGATCCAGCTTGATGGCGATTTCGGCTTCGGCGATCGCTTCATCCATCGCGCCATTCATCTGCAGGATGTACGCCTTGACCGCATGCGCCTCGGCAAGGTTCGGGTCCAACGCCAGCGCCCGTTCCGCAGCAACCATTCCGTCGTCCGTTTCCAGGCCCAGTTCGCGCAGGCTTCGGTATCCCGCGGCCATCAACGCCCAAGCCTGCGCGTACCCGGGATCGACTTCGGCGGCCTTCTCGCAGGTGCGCACGATGGCTTTCGACGCGTGCTCGTCCTCCTGATTGGTGATGTAGAGCTGGCGCGCCATCAGGTAAAGATCATGCGCCTCGACGCTCTCGGTGCCACGCCGCTCGATCGCCTTCTTCTCTTCCGGCAACAAGCGCAGGCGTAGCGCCTTGACGATGGCCTTGGATATCTCGTCCTGGATGGCGAAGATGTCGCTGGCGTCGCGGTCGTAGCGTTCGGCCCAGACGTGCTGGCCGGTGGCGCCGTCGATGAGTTGTGCGGTGATGCGCAGGCGGCCGCCGGCCCGGCGCACGCTGCCTTCCATCACATGCGTGACCTTGAGTTCGTGCGCCAGCTTGTGCATTTCGATCTGTTTCCCCTTGTAGAGGAACGAATCGTTGCGCGAGACGACACCCAGCGACGACACCTTGCTCAGGTCGGTGATGATGTCCTCGGTGATGCCGTCGCTGAAATACTCCTGTTCCGGATCGCCGCTCATGTTGGCGAACGGCAGCACGCAGACCGCCAAGCGCTTGGCTTCCGCCGCCGGCGCCGCAGCGTTGCCCTTGCCGGATTGCGATTCCGGCGTCGCACGGGCGATCAGCATGCCCAGCGCATTGAGGAATTCCTGTGCCATGGTCCCGGCGGCATTCTCACCCCAACCGTCGAGGTCGGTGGTATGGATCGCACGCACGTCCATTGGCAGATGTGCCTGTTCGAAACGCACCGGCACCAGCACGTTGCGATCCGCCGCGTCGCGCGCCTCGCCCCGCACCCAGCGCGATGCGACCGAGGTAGGCGTCCACACCACCAGCACGGCCTTGGCTGCGTTGATCTCGGCTTCGATCTCGTCATCGAATTCACGGCCCGGGACAATCGCCGGGTCCCACCACACAGACCAACCCTTGGCTTCGATCGCGGCGACCAGCGGCGCAACGCGCGCCTTGTCGGCGCGGGCGTAGGAAACGAAGACGTCAGCCATGACGCCGACCCTCGTTCTCACGGGATCGCGCGGCGACTGGCTGAGAAGGCGTTGCGAGGCGGCTGATCATGCGACCTCCGGTGCGGAGGAGGCCGGCTTCGCCGCCGCGAGCCGCGCTTCGGCGGCAGCGACCATGGCTTGGTAGCGCGGGTCATCGTGCAGGAATTCGAAATCCGGATCCGCCTTGGCGTAGGGAAAAAAGGCGTCCGTGATCGTCGCGTAAATGGATTCGAGCATCGCGAGCGCGGCGTCCTTGTCCTTCAGATACACGCTCAGGGCACACGCGAAGTTGTAGCGCATGTTCCAATTGTCCGGGTCGATCAACAGCGCGCGGTTCATGCGCGCCTTGGCGCGATCACCCTCGTCCGCCGCTGCGAGGGCGTAGGCGCTGTACGCCAGGACCCCGGAATTGTTCTGGTCGCGCGCAAGGATGGCTTCGGCCCGTTTGAATGCGAACTCGGCGGCTTGGCGCCTGCCGGCGGCATTGCCCAATGCGTTGTGGCAACTGATCAGCATCATCGCCGAATTGAGGTCGGCCTCCATCAGACTGACCGCTTTTTCGAACAGTCGGATGGCTTCTTCGTAGCGATGCAGTTGATAGTTTAGGCGTCCGGCGGTGCGATTGGCTTCATAGGACTCGGGGTCCAGTTTCCGCGCGATGGCAGTTTCGGCAGCGGCCGCATCGGTGTCGCCGCTCGCCATAAGGATGTAACCCTTGACCGCATGCGCCTCGGCCAGGTCCGGATTCAACGAGAGCGCCCGCTCCGCTGCAGCCATGCCGTCGTCCGATTCCACGCCAAGGCCGCGCAGCGCCCGGTAGGCCATTGCCATCATCGCCCAGGCCTGCGCATAGTTCGGATCGATTCCCGTGGCGCGCATGCACATGCGGACGATGGCCCGCGCGGAGTGCTCGTCGTTTTCCTGATTGATCACGTAGATCTGGCGCGCCATCAAGTAGAGGTCGTGCGCCTCGGCACTGTTGGTCCCGCGCCGCTCGATGGCCTTCTTCTCCTCCGGCAGCAACTTCAGCCGCAACGCCTTCACGATGGCCTGCGAGATTTCATCCTGGATCGCGAAGATGTCGCTGGCATCGCGATCGTAGCGTTCGGCCCAGACGTGGTTGTTGCTGGCGCCGTCGATCAATTGCGCGTTGATCCGCACCCGTCCGCCGGCCTTGCGCACACTGCCTTCCAGCACATGCGTGACCTTCAACTCGCGCACGACCTTCTGGATGTCGACGTGCTTGCCCTTGTACAGGAAGGCGCTGTTGCTTGAGGCGACCGCCAGCGCCGACACCTTGCTCAGGTCGGTGATGATGTCCTCGGTGATGCCGTCGCTGAAATATTCCTGCTCGGAATCGCCGCTCATGTTGACGAACGGCAATACGCAGACGGAGAAGCGCTTGGCCTCGCCGGCCGACGGCGAAGCTGCCGGCGTGCTCGCCGCCTGCGCGGCTTGCGAGCGCGCGATCATCGCGGCCAGCGCGCGCAGGAATTCCTGCGCCTGCGTGCTGGACGGATCTTCGTTCCATTCGTCGAGGTCGGTGGTGTGGATCGCGCGCACGTCCATCGGAAGGCGTGCCTGCTCGAAACGCACGGGCACGAGAATCCCGCGCTCGGCGGCTTCGCGCGCTTCGCCGCGCACCCAGCGTGACGCGACCGAAGTCGGCGTCCAGATCACCAGCACGGCCTTGGCTGCGTCGATCTCGGCGTCGATCTGGTCGTCGAATTCCTGGCCGGGCGTGATCTCCGGATCCCACCAGACCGACCAGCCCTTGGCCTCGATCGCGGCGACCAGCGGCGCGACGCGCGCCTTGTCGGCACGGGCATAGGAAACGAAAACGTCAGCCATTCCGATCAACCCCCCGAAAACAGGCCGGGCGCCGCGGGACCTTTCGATTCCCAAGCATAACGTGATGCAGCTCACAGAGTAACCGCCCCCGGCGCCGGCAGGGCCTCGCTAACGCTTTTTTGGCGATTTGTTCTATGCTGCGCGGGCCATGGACTCGCACACAGCCAGCTCCATCGAACGCCCGGCCTGCTCCGTCGCCGACCTGCACAGCACGCGCGTGCTGTCGCTCGACGCGGGAGGGCGCATCCTCGACTGGATCAGCTGGCAGGATGCGGCATGCCTGTACGTGCGCGAAGCCGTCGCCTGGACGCTCGGCGAACCCTGCCTCACGCTGCACGGCGGATTTCGCCGTGACAGCGGCGACCAGAGCATCCTGCGCCTGCACCCGATCGTGGCCAGCCGCGGCCACTGCCACAGCGGGGCGATCGATCCGTCGCCGGCGCTCAGCAACGCCGCGCTGTTCGCGCGCGACCGTTACCTGTGCCTGTATTGCGGGCGTCGCTGCACGCGCGGAGAACTCACCCGCGATCACGTGATGCCGCTGTCGCGCGGCGGCCATGACATCTGGGAAAACGTGGTCTCGGCGTGCCTTGCGTGCAACCTCAAGAAGGGCGGCCGCTCGCCGCAGCAGGCCGGCATGCCGTTGCTGGCGGTTCCGTACAAGCCGAGTTGGGTGGAACACCTGATCCTGTCCAACCGCAGCATCCTTGCGGACCAGATGGAATTCCTCGTCCATCACCTGCCGAGGGATCGCCGGCCGGCGGCGTGAGCATCCCGTTTCGCCACCGATAAAGCCGGGCGGCAGCCGGACATCGTTCGTTGCCCGCTTGGGCCACAACGATGCGCCGGTTATGATGCGCTGCAGCAGCCGTTGCCCACGCATCCCTCATGACCCAGCAAGACCCGCCCTCCGTGCGCGCCGACGAATCGCGCGCGAACGCCGATCACGCCAGCGTCCGCACCACTGGCAGCACCGACGCGTTGCCGGTCGCGCCCGCGCTCGGTGCGTCACTGGACGCCGCCGCGATGCCGCGCGAATCGACGCTGGTGTCCAAGCGCGTGGTGTTGATCAGCGCGATGGCGATCGTGCTGGGCGCGGTTGCGGCCGGCGTCGCGCAGATCTTGCTGCTGTTGATCAACCTCTTCACCGACATCTTTTTCTACGGCCGCGTGTCGGACGTGATCGGCCCGCTGGCGCCCAAGCACACCGGCGTGCTGTCGCCCGCGCACAATCATCTAGGCTTGGGGGTAATCGTGATCCCCGCGATCGGCGGCCTGATCGCCGGCATCATGGCACGCTGGGGTTCGCGCGCGATCCAGGGCCACGGCATCCCGGAGGCGATGGAGCGCATCCTCGAACACGAGTCGAATATTCCCGCACGCGTGACCTGGCTGAAACCGTTGTCGTCCGCGTTCGCGATCGGCACCGGTGGTCCATTCGGCGCCGAGGGTCCGATCATCTCGACCGGCGGCGCGCTGGGCTCGCTGATCGGGCAATTCCTCAGCGTCACCGCGCAGGAACGAAAGGTGCTGTTGGCAGCAGGCGCCGCAGCCGGCATGGCGGCGGTGTTCGGTGCGCCGGTTGCATCGGTGGTGATGGCGATCGAATTGCTGCTGTTCGAATTGCGCTCGAGTTCGTTGATCCCGGTGGCGCTGGCCTGCGTCACCGCGACCGGTGTGCGTTACGCGACATTCGGACCGGGCGCGGTGTTCGCGATGCCGCTGGTCGCCGAACCCGACGGCTGGGCGCTCGCGAGTTACATCGTGCTGGGCGCACTGGTCGGCTATGCGAGTGTGTGGGTCACCAAGGCCGTGTACGGCGTCGAGGACCTGTTCGAGAAACTTCCGGTGCACTGGATGTGGTGGCCCGCGATCGGCGGGCTCGCCGCGGGCCTGATCGGCTACATCGCGCCGCACACGCTGGGCGTCGGCTACGACAACATCGATGGCTTGGTCTCGGGCAGCTTCGGCTTGAAGGTGCTGCTGTCGCTGTGCATCCTGAAATTCATTTCGTGGGTGATCGCGCTGGGCAGCGGCACGTCCGGCGGCACGCTGGCGCCACTTTTCATGATCGGCGGCGCACTGGGCGCGTTGATCGGCATGGGTTTCGCGCACGCATGGCCAGGCTTCGGCATCGACCTGCGCATCGCCGCGCTGGTCGGCATGGCCGCGATGTTCGCCGGTTCCTCGCGCGCGCTGCTCACGTCCATCGTGTTCGCGTTCGAAACCACGCGCCAACCGGCAGGCCTGCTGCCGCTGCTGGGCGGCTGCACCGCGGCATACCTGATCTCGGCGCTCTCGATGCGCAACACCATCATGACCGAGAAGATCGCGCGCCGCGGCGTGCGGGTGCCGAGCGAATACTCGGCCGATTTCCTGGAACAGGTGCAGGTCGGCAAGGCCTGTACGCGCGACGTGCGTTCGCTGAAAACGTCCGACGAACTGGGCGAAGTGCGGAAGTGGATGAACTCCGGCCGCGTGCGCGCACAGCACCAGGGTTATCCGGTGGTCGATGACGCGGGCCGCGTGCGCGGCGTGATCACGCGCCGCGACCTGCTCGATCCTGACAAGCCCGGCCTCACCCGCATCGGCGACATGCTGAAGCGCGGGCCGATCGTGGTGTTCGAGGACCATACCTTGCGCGATGCGACCGACCTGATGGTCGGCGAAAACGTGGGCCGCCTGATCGTGGTCGCGCGCGACAACCCCAACCGCATGGTCGGCATCCTCACCCGCAGCGATGTAATGGCGGCGAACAGCCGGCGCATCCACGAAATGCACGACGCGACGCGGCAGATCCGGTTCCGGCAGACGCTGCGGCGTTTCGGCGGCCGTGCGCAGGCGGGCGACAAGGCGAAAGCATCGTAGTGGCGTCGCGCGAGCGTGAACCTTCGTGCTGCGCGACAATGCGCGGATGATCGACGCCACCCGTTATCCCCTGCTCGCCCGCATCGATTCGCCGGCTGACCTGAAGCGCGTTGCCGAAGCGGACCTGCCGCGCATCACCGGCGAGCTGCGCGCCTACCTGATCGAATCGGTGGCCAGTGTCGGCGGCCACTTCGGCGCGGGCCTGGGCGTGGTTGAGCTGACGATCGCGCTGCACTATCTGTACGACACGCCGCGCGATCGCATCGTGTGGGATGTCGGCCACCAGGGTTATCCGCACAAGATCCTCACCGGCCGTCGCGATGCGATCACGACGATCAAGAAGAAGGACGGGCTCGCGCCGTTCCTGCGCCGTACCGAAAGCGAGTACGACACGTTCGGCGTCGGCCACGCGTCGACGTCCATCTCTGCCGCGCTCGGCATGGCGATCGCGCTGCAGCGTCGCGGTGATCACCGCAAGGTGGTCGCGGTGATCGGCGATGGCGCGATCACCGGCGGCATGGCCTACGAAGCACTGAACCACGCGGGTGGCCTCGCGCCCGACATGCTGGTGGTGTTGAACGACAACGGCATGTCGATCAGTGAAAACGTGGGCGGGCTCGACCGCACGCTGGCACGGCTGCGCGCGGGCGAAGCCGGGGAATCGGGGCCGCATCCCGAAGCATTGTTCGAGGAATTGGGCTTCGCGTATTCGGGGCCGGTGAACGGCCATGACCTGCCGCAACTGCTGGCGGCGTTGCGCGCGGTGAAGGACAAGCGCGGCCCGCAACTGCTGCACGTCGTTACCACCAAGGGCAAGGGTTACGCACCGGCCGAACGCGCGCAGATCGAGTACCACGCGGTGGGCAAGTTCGATCCCGCGCGCGGTGTGGCGCAGGCTGCGACGAAAGCCGCGACCTACAGCGAAGTGTTCGGCGACTGGTTGTGCGACATGGCCGCGGCCGATCCGCAACTGGTCGCGATCACGCCGGCGATGCGCGAAGGCTCCGGCATGGTGCGCTTCTCGCAGGAATTCCCGGAACGCTATTTCGACGTCGCGATCGCCGAGCAACATGCGGTGACGTTGGCGGCCGGCCTTGCGTGCGAAGGCGTGAAGCCGGTCGTCGCGATCTATTCGACGTTCCTGCAGCGCGCCTACGACCAGTTGATCCACGACGTGGCGTTGCAGAACCTCGACGTGACCTTCGCGATCGACCGCGCCGGCGTGGTGGGCCCCGATGGCCCGACGCACGCGGGCAGCTTCGACCTTTCGTACCTGCGTTGCATTCCCAACATGGTGGTGATGGCGCCGGCCGACGAAGACGAATGCCGGCGAATGCTGACGACCGGCTTCCGCCATGACGGTCCCGCCGCCATCCGTTACCCGCGCGGCGGCGGTCCGGGCGTGGCCGTCGAGCGGGAGTTGGCGGCCTTGCCGATCGGCAAGGCCGAAATCCGGCGACATGGACGCGGCATCGCCCTGCTCGCCTTCGGCTGCACGCTCGCGCCCGCTGAAACAGTCGGCGCGGAACTCGGCGCGACCGTCGTCAACATGCGCTTCGTGAAACCGCTCGACGAAGGATTGATCCTGGAACTGGCGCGCAACCACGACGCGCTGGTCACGCTTGAAGACAATGCGATCGCGGGCGGGGCGGGATCCGGCGTGGCCGAGATGCTGGCCTCGAGCGGCATCGAAATCCCGATCTTGCAGCTTGGGCTGCCTGACATATTCCTCGAACACGCATCCCGCGAACAATTGCTCGCGGAAGCCGGACTCGATGCCGAGGGTATCCGGCGCAAGGTTCTCGCACGATTCCCGCAATTCGCGGCAGCGGTGCGCCGCGTCATCTAAGGGTCGCCGGCACTTGAGCGGCCGCGGGTTTCAACCGTCCGCGATTGCACCCACCCACCGGAATGCCTCCCTTTTTTGGGACGCATTTACCGCTCGTGTGCGAAAACCTGAAGTTATACTCGGCCGCGCAGTACAAGCATGGATTGTCAAGTAACGACACCGTCATACATTGGAGGTAACTCATGAAACTGCGCGTTTTGTGTGCAACATTGGCGTTCGGTGCTTTGGGGATGATGACCATGGCCCCTGTCCACGCGCAAAGCGTGGATCCCTGCACCGTCTATACCTGCATGGCCGGCATTTCCGGTTCGGGCGCAAGCGGTGGCCCCGGCTGTACGGCCGCCACCGATTATTTCTTCGGTGCTTTGGTGGTTTTCGATCCCTATTTCGATGCGCCCGATACTGCCCAGGTCCGCCGCAATTATCTGGCGACCTGTCCGGGCTCGAATTTCGAAACCAACGCGGTGATATTGAACTCGATCATCACCACCTGGTACGCCGTGCCTTGACTGAACCCGCCAGGTAACAAGGCAACAAAAAACCCCCGTCTTTCGACGGGGGTTTTCGTTTGAAGCCCCTGGCAGTGTCCTACTCTTGCATGGCGAATGCCAAACTACCATCGGCGCTGGTGCGTTTCACTTCCGAGTTCGGGATGGGATCGGGTGGGACCACACCGCTATGGCCGCCAGGGAATCGGT